>SMTZ1_10003202_pt1 | contig 16521 bp, 14 predicted proteins | sample DeeMarSWOR136_30_FD_25667 | JGI IMG/M metagenome (IMG submission 25667)
AAAGAGATTCATACCACTTTTTCATATTGTTTCTAAATCAGTTAAATATTAATATATGTATTCCAACATTTGTAGCATTATTACTTGGTGAATATAAGGAGGTTTGTAATTTAAGTCTTACAGGAAAAAAACCTATTATTTTACCGGTAAAACTCGGTTCAAATCTCATCCTTAATTGTCAAGTTTTTAAGTATAGGCTTTTAGGAATTAACACATATGCCTACACCCAGCATATTATTGTCCTTTCATATAAAACACTTTTAGTTTAAAAGAATCTAAATATTAAATCAATACTAATTATTTAATAGTGTTACTTCTACCGTCAATTCTCCATTAATTGGACAATTACATGAAAGCCATATATTTCCATTATTGCTAATATTCTTAATTCCAGAATTATCTTTTGCGTTGATATCTATATTTTTATAAATAGGTTTGTTGCTAAAGGGAAACATTTTATATACAGCGGTTTCCTGAGCAAGTAATAATTTTATTATTCGACCGGTTAAACCACCTAATAAGAATCTAGTAACTAACTCTGTTAAAACTGGATATTTTTTAAATATTTTTAAATTCCAAAAAAACATTTTAATAGGTGAATTACGTGTAATTGTTTTTGTAAGGTTCAAATTAAAGACACCAGCAGTGTAATTATTAACCCTAAATCTGGCGTTTCTACTAAGAAGTAGCGGTTCATGATAGATTAGATTTATCATTCCATATCTATTTCCATCAATAAAAGCAGTGAAATTTATAACACCATTATTTTCTGATAGCATTTTTGGATCAATTGAAAAATTTATCATCTCATTTTCAGAAAGCGGACCTGATGAGTTATACCATTCCCCACTTAAACAAAGATGGAAATTTTCTGTTACATCACTATCACGCATGCGTTTTACACTAAAAAGAGATACATCATATTCTGTTGTATCAAGGAATTCTAAATTTCCTTGTAAGAACCATGCATTATCATTATTTGGTACTGTATAAGTTCCATAAATTGTCTCATAATTTGGTCCAAATGTATGTGAAAAAACCTGGATTTCACTGTTTTCTAAAACACTATACTGTGACCTTCTCCCCCAATCAGTACAATTCACACTCATGTTAAATCTACCTTTTGAAGAGTTAGATCTTGCGGTAATTGTAAAATTGTATGTTTGACCGGGAATTGCTGCGCATATTGTTCCCATAGGAAAACTTTGAAAGGGGGGACCACTCCTTCCATCTTCATGTGTAAGATATTGATTATCTGATGGATATTTTTCTGGAAAAAAAATATTGGTTGGTCCATATACTTGCATTCCAGGATTATTCCATTTAATATTACCAAATTTATCATTTCCAAATCCCAATATATTATCATTATCCTGCCCCATTTTTGACTCCATTTTTGCATCATAAAATAGTTCTATAGAATTTGTTCCAATAAGCTGCAATGAAATATTTGGTGAAAGTATTTTCATATCTGTTAATTGTGTTTCATTATCCTGAAGAAACATTGGAAATGAGTACCAATCTTTGCATTCGGGGTTATAGGTAGTTTCAATATTCCATGAATTGTTATATTCTGAAATCCAACGACCTCCTTTACCATTGTTTTCCCAAGTAGCTGAGGTTATTTTATCAGATGTGATGTTATATATCACAATCCAATCCTCCTCATTGGTTTCGTGAACATCCATCTGTGCAAAAGGTGCTGAAAAAGCCATTTCATGTCCAAAATCTTTAATAGGAATTGTAACTCCATTGCTTTTATTGCTTACATACCAATCAGGATAATGATTATGACCATGGATCCACATTTTAATTTGAGGATTTTCATTAAAAAGATTTACCCAGTAATCTATATCTTGTTTTCCCCTATATGGAATATGACTATAATCCTCAGTTGTATCTTCTATTGCTTGATGGCTTAGAATAATTGTAGTGAAATCTGAATAATGCTGGGTCATATATTCAATCCATTCATACTCAACTGGATGAGTCCATGTTATATATGCCAGTTCTGGAACAACTAAAAAAAGAATTCCATCACGCATCATCGCATATACAGGGTTATTCATACTTAATTCATCGATTAGTGATTTTGTTAGATTATGTGGATCGTCTCTGTTCATTTCATAATCATTGACATCATGATTACCTATAACACAGTGAAAAGGTAGGTTTATATGAGAAATCAAATATGCTTTTAAATTATTCATATATTGATTTGCATACCATGGTAATCCCACACCATTTACATGACCAGTGTTGTGATTTACTATATCTCCAAGATGAATTACAAAATCAAGTAAATTTGTATTATCAACTAGATCTTGTCCTATATCATCTAAATGATCAGCCATTGTATAGTTAAATTGATATCTAGCTCCAATATGGGTATCTGCAAATGCTGCAAAACTCAATTGGTATGTTTTTTCAAATGAATTCATAGTAATTTTTGTTTTTAATTTATAATCTTTAGCTAATATCCTTAAATTCATTGCTCCGGTAGATAAAATAGTTGATATCAATATTGAAAATACAAATAATACAAATTTTTTATTTTTCATTATAACTCCAATAATGCATTATTATTTGAACATATTAAATTATAATATTTTGATATTAATATTTTTCTGAGAAGTATTTTCATTAAATAATTCTAAAAAATAAAAAGAAAGATTTTTGTAAAAATAATTTGATGGATACAAATAATTAACTATTTTACTAAAATCTTTTTGGTTTATGAGACTGATAGCATTCCCTACAATAGACTGGTCTTGTACCGTCTGGTTTGAAAGGAACTTCAGTTTCTTTTCCACAATCTGCACAAGTGACTTTATGCATTTCTCTTGGAGGTCTATTAAAACCTCTACTTCTATTTTCCCTATTCATATATACACAATTTTCCTTTTTTGAATGGAATCTCCCAATATTTAATTAATATTTAAGATTATCCTTTAAATCTAACAATTCATACTCTAAAATGTAAAGATATAAATTAAAAGGTAAACTAAATATTATGCTTTTAGTTTTCTTCTTTGTGGATAATTTAGAATATATATTGTTATTTACCATGGCGTTCTTACCGCCAATAATATATGCTATATGGATTAGAAATACCGAAAAATACAATCGGGAAAAATGGAGACCAATATTTCTGTGTTTCATCTGGGGTGCAACAATATCAATTATTGCAGCTATAGTTTTAGAAATAATCTTACATTTATCAATTGAAACTTCAGTTAATGATGAAAATCTTTTTGGGCTTATTACAGTTGTAATTATTGCTCCTTTTGCAGAAGAACTAACAAAGCCTCTTGCCCTACGATTGAAATCAGTGAAAAAAGAACTAGATGAACTTGAAGATGGTCTTATCTACGGTGCAGTTGCCGGACTTGGTTTCTCAGCAACGGAAAATCTAATTTATGGATGGAGTTTTTTATCGGAAGGAATTTTATTTTTCTTAATTTTAATTTCATTAAGAAGCTTTGGTGGCTGTCTGTTACATGCTTCTGCAACAGCATGGACCGGTTATGGATATGGAAAAACTATTATGAAGCATACGTCATTAATTCGTATTATACCTTATTTTATACTTGCAGTATTTGTTCATGCATTTTATAATTCGCTTCTTTCCTTTGATGTTTATGGAGCATTAGTAGGTTTAATTGCAGCTTTTTCATTTACTCTTTTATCTATTAAAATAATAAGAAACAAAATTAAAAGTCTTGATAATGCAAATCCATAAAATGTTTTAAAATAATAGTTGTTTTACAAATTGAAGGTATAGATTTGAAAAAAATTGCAGTTTTAACAAGAGATTGTGCAGGAGTCAATGCAGCAATTCGGTCTATTGTAAGAACAGCTGATAGCTATGGTACAGAGGTAGTTGGTATTGAGAGGGGTTATGATGGTTTGATTGATGGGGATCTTATTGGATTACGAAGGCAATCTGTTTCTGGGATTATCAATACTGGTGGAACTATACTAAAGACTGCTAGATCACAAAGGTTTTATAAAGAAGATGAACAAAAAAAAGCTGTTAAAACAATAATTAATAATGATATCGAGGGTTTAATTGTAATTGGTGGTAATGGATCTTTAACAGCCGCACATATTTTAGCAACAAAATATAAAATTGCTGTGATAGGAATCCCAACTACCATTGATAATGATATAAATGGTGTTGATCGATGCTTAGGTGCAGATACTGCTCTAAACGTTGCTATTGATGCACTTGATAAGATAAGGGATACTGCTACAAGTCTTGAGAGAATATTTGTAGTAGAAGTAATGGGACGTAATTGTGGATATATTGCTCTTAATGTAGCTTTAGCTGGGGGTTGTGAAGAGGTATTAGTTCCAGAAATGGATATGAATATCGATTCAATATGTGATGAAATAATGGATGGTAATAAAAAAGGAAAAGTTAGTTGGATAATAATTGTTGCTGAAGGCAAGGTAAAAGGACATGATATAGCAAACCTTGTAACTAAAAAAACCAATCTTGAAACCCGTGTTGCTGTATTAGGTCATATTCAAAGAGGAGGCAGGCCTACAGCTATTGATAGAATTTTGGGTGCCAGATTTGGTAATTTTGCAGTAAAAGTGCTAAGAGATGGTGAAACTGATAAATGTGTCAATTATAAGGACAACAATTTGTATACAATACCTTTAAGTATTGCAATTAAACCTAAAGAAATCGATGTTAATAGTTACTATAAATTAATAAAGATTTTAACATAAAATATAATTCAAGAAATTTACAATGATAAAAATTTAATATCATGCTTTTCCGAAAAACCTTTTAACATGAGGCCTAGTGATATAATAAAGAAAAATCAAACCTATTGGAATAGAGAGGGCAAATAGCATTCCGCCTATTGTCCACGCCCAACCTTTGCCAGTTATAAGCCCATATGGTAATATAATTGCTGAAATTAAAAATACAATTATGTAATAAATCCACAACCATGTGTTTACATAAGATATATTAAAAGCATAATATAACAAAATGGTAAATATTGCTTGTATTATAATCAAAACAGTAAGAATGATTACTCCTAATGGAAGTTTAGCTTTTAATTGTTTATTATGTTTCATATTGTTCTTTATTTTTACCTTGAATGATTTTGACTCTAAGAATTTCTTATATTCTTTTTCTGAATCAAATATTATAGGCATTCCTTGATAACCGCAATTTCTACAAACATCTCTATTGATATAACCAGTTAAAACACCATCGCCCATTCTACCCTGATAAATTTTATTACTACCACAGTTAGGACAGGCTTTAATTTCCATTTAGAAGCTCCAAATTTTAAATATTATTTATATTCTTATAATTTACTTTGTAGATTTCTAATTATATCTTATGAATTGGCCTAAGTTTAAAAATTTTTTTTAGGATTAAAATGTATAATCTATAGTTTTACCTATTAATCATTAATAATATAAAAAGTTATATAAACTATTGTTTAAATTACTCTTTTAAAATAGGAAAGGAGGGAAATAAGAGCATGGCAGATTATGTAAGAGGTATAAAAGCTGGTATTGTTTCTGGGATAATATATGGTGTACTCTATTGGATTCTTGCAGCACTAGTTGTATCCGCTCTTTGGACTACGCTAGTTGGATCTGGTACTGAAGTACTAGGATTTACTTCAGTATTATATGAAAATATTTATATGTTAATCTTTTACGTCGTTGGCGGAATAGTATTTGGTCTTTTATATGCAACAATCTATAATTCCTTACCAGGCAGGACTAGTATTATGAAGGCTCTGATGTTTTCATTGGTTATTTGGTTAATATTTGGTTTAGCACTTGGATATTGGAACCTAACAAATTACACCATTACATATTATCTTGTTTCAAATGTTCTAATAGGTCTACTTACTGCGCTTCTCTGGGGTTGGCTATTGGGCTTATTCTGGGATAAATTTGGTACATCAACACCTACGATGCAACAATCTACATACCAGCAGCAATCATATCAGAAACCACAAATGATGTATACTCATCAACCTGAGCAACCAATGCAGCATCATACTCCGCAACAAACACCTACACATGAACGTCCACATGAAAAACAAACTTATACACCCCAACAAAAAGATACTCCTACTCATCAGCAAACTCCGCAGGAAAAACCATGGCATGAACAAACACAAAAACAACCAACCTATACACCAACACAACAGGATACTCCTACTCATCAGCAAACTCCGCAGGAAAAACCATGGCAGGAACAAACACAAAAACAACCAACCTATACACCAACACAACAAGAAACTCCAAAACAACCAGATACACCAACACAACAACCTCAAACCACTGGCAAGGTTTGTCCAAAATGTGGTTCTCAGCTTAGAGCAGATTCAAAGATATGCCCAGCGTGTGGCGCTGAAATGTAAAAATTTTTCTCTTTTTTTTCTTTTTATTTTTTTAAACCCCTTTCTCTATATGTTCTAATAAAATTTTCTATTGATCTATCATAAGTCTTTTCAATTTCATCAGGGAAAAAACATGCAGGAACTTCACCATTTGATAAATGGGATCTTAGACAATCGCAACACATACCTTTTTTACTACACGGATATGTACAGTTGCATATGATTTTATTTTTTTCTGTTTTACATTCAGGCAAGATTATACCTCCTTATTTAAAACTAAATTTTCAAACTCTTCTTCATTAATAATTTTCAAATTCATCTTTTTTGCTTTTTTATATTTTGATCCAGGTTTTTCACCAACAACAACATAATCTATATCTTTACCTATAGAAGATGCGACAATTCCTCCTTTTTCTTTTATAAGATCAGATGCCACAGGTCTAGTTAGTTTAGAAAGAGAACCTGTAAAAACGAATTTTATTCCATCCAATGGTAAATATCCTTTTTTAATGTTTTTTGTTTTTACACCAATTTCCTTTAATCTATTGATTAAATTTTTATTTTCCTCAGATGTAAAAAACGTTACTATAGATTCTGCTGACTTATCACCAAGACCATCTATTTCTTTTAATTCTTCCTCAGTTGCATTCTCAAGGGAATCAATTGAGTTATATTTAGAAGATAGCAACTGTGCAGCATACTTTCCAACATGACGTATTCCAAGAGCATATATCAGTCTTGATAGATCTTGTTTTTTACTTTTTTCAATTGAATCAAGTAAGTTCTGAGCTGATTTGTCTTTAAATCCTTCAAGTTTTAGGATATCTTCTTTTTTTAAGAAATATATATCTGCAACATTATCAATCAATCCCTGTTCTATAAGTTTATCAATGGTTGATCCACCAAGATGATCAATATCCATAGCATCACGTGAAGCATAATATTTTACACGCCATTTTAAACGAGCAGAGCACAGTTTGTTTGGGCATCTAACAGCAACTTCCCCTTCTTCACGTACAACTTCAGTTCCACATACTGGACATTTCTTTGGGATAGTTTTTCTTTTTTCAATACCAGTTCTTTTTTCTTCGATACTTTTTACAACTTGTGGTATGACATCGCCACTTCGTTCAACTAACACCCAGTCGCCTATTTTTATATCCTTTCTTTTAAGTTCATCAAAATTATGCAACGTTGCACGGGAAACAGTCACGCCTCCAACTTCGACAGGTTCTAATATTGCAACCGGTGTTAAAGTCCCTGTTCTACCAACTTGGATTGCTATATCATTAAGTCGTGTGGTTGATTGTTTTGCTGTAAATTTATAGGATATTGCCCATCTGGGGTTTTTTGAGGTTGCACCAAGTGTTTTTTGCTTTTCTAATGAATTGACTTTTATAACAGCACCATCAATCTCATAATCAAGCTTTTCACGTTTATTTTCAAGTTTCTTACAGTATTTTATTGCCTCGTTGATATTTGCTACCTTTTTTATTAGAGGGTTTGTTCGAAAACCAGCAGTTTTTAAAGATTCTAATGCTTTTTCATGTGTAGATAAATCCTTATCAGAGTAAGAAACTACATAAATAAATACGTCAAGTGGTCTTTTTGCAACAATTCTTGAATCTAGTTGTCTAAGCGAACCAGCTGCGGCATTACGAGGATTTGCAAAGATTACTCCACCTTGTTTAGCTTGTTCCTTATTGTATTTTTTAAAACCTTGAAGTGGCATATAGACTTCGCCACGAACTTCAACGTTATTTAAGACATCTCCCTGTAATCTAAGAGGTATACTGTGAATAGTCTTTAGATTTTGAGTTATATCATCTCCTCTAATGCCATCCCCACGAGTTGCACCTCTTACAAGAATTCCATTTGTATACAGTAATGCAACGCCAGTTCCATCAATCTTAGGTTCTACAATGTATTCAATGTTACCTACAATTTTTTTAACACGTTCATCAAAATCTTTGAGTTCTTCATATGTATAAGAATTGGCTAAAGAAAGCATTGGTATCTTATGTTCAACTGTTTTGAACCCCTCAAGTGGAATTTCACCTATTCTTTGAGTTGGAGAATCAGGGGTTATAAGCTCAGGATATTTTGTTTCGAAATCCTCTAGTTTTTTAAGTAACTGGTCATATTCATAATCAGAGATTACTGGATTGTTTTCCACATAATATTTGTAATTATGATAGTTTAGTTCTTCCCTAAGTTTTTTGATTTTTGTTTCTACGTCTTTTTTATTCATAGATTTATTCACAATCCAATAATTTTTTCAAGTTCTTTTAAAGAATTTGTATTTAAAATATCTTTTTTACTAAGCCATCCTCGTCTTGCTGTTGCTATACCATATTTAATAAAAGATAATTGATTTAGTGTATGGGCATCTGTTCCAATTACAAATTTTACTCCTCTTTCCTTTGCAGTTTTGGAATTCATATCATTTAAATCAAGGCGATCTGGAAATGAATTAATTTCAAGATAGGTGTTGTTTTCTTTTGCTTTCTCATAAATACTTTCCATATCAAGCTCAAATGGTTCACGGGTCCTTATTAAACGACAAGTTGGATGGGCAATAAATGTGACATATTTGTTATCAATTGCTCTTATTATTCTTTTTGTTAAAATATCAGATTTCATTTTAAACATCGTATGAATGCCTGCGCATACATAATCAAATTTTTTAAGAATTTTTTCACTATAATCAAGTGATCCATCAGCCTTAATATCACATTCTGTGCCGGTTAATATTTTAAAATCTTTTAATTTTTTATTGATTTTTTCAATTTCATCTATCTTTTTTAAGACTTGATTTTCAGATAGACCCCGTGCTACTTTTAATGATTGAGAATGATCAGTTATACCAACATATTCATAACCAATTTTTTTACAGTGTTTTGCAATTGTATCAATTGTTTCAAAACCATCGCTCCAAGAAGAATGAACGTGTAAGTCACCTCTGATTTCATCATATTTTATCAGTTTTGGAAGTTTATTTTCTAAGGCTGCTTCTATTTCACCTCGATTTTCCCTTAATTCAGGTTCAATATAAGAAAGACCTAGTTTACTATAGATATCTTCTTCAGTTTTACCGACAACATAATTTTCTGTTTGCTTTTTAAAAAGACCGTACTCATTAAGTTTATATCCTTTTTTAATAGCGATACTTCGCATTTTAACGTTATGTTCTTTTGAACCTGTAAAATACTGAAGAGCAGCACCGTAACTTTCGTCCTTTACAACGCGTAAATCAACCTGTAAATTATCTGTTAAAACAACACTTGTTTTAGTAATACCCTTCAATAATACTTGTTGAACATCATTATAATTAACAAAATATTCCATAACTTCATCAGGATAATCTGATGATGCAATAATATCTAGATCACCAATTGTTTCCCTCATTCTTCTTAAGCTACCAGCAATATTTAATCTATCGATTTTTTTATTTTTTTCAAGATACTTGATATAATTCATACCATCTTCATATGCTAAATTAAGCAAAGCTCGACCACTAGTTTTTTGCATTAATTGTATACCTCGCAGGATATTTCGCTCAGTGATTTCTCCAAAACCTTCAAGATTTCTTAACTTACCATCAATACATGCCTTTCTAAGTTCCTCTATTGTTTTAATGTTAAGATTTTTATACAAAGCTGATACTTTTTTAGGACCTAATCCTGAAATATTAAGCATTTCTAAAAGACTTGCAGGAATTTCTTTTTTTAATTTTTCAAAATATTCTAAATGTCCGGTATTTACAATTTCAGTTATTTTTTTTGCAAGTGCCTCGCCTATACCAGATATTTCTTGAAGTCTGCCATCTTTTGAAACATTTTCAATATCTTCATCATAGACTTCTATTGTCTGAGCAGCCATTCTATATGCCCTTGTTTTAAAAAATATCTCGCCTTTTAAATCTAGTAAATCTGCAATTTGATAGAGAATATCTGCTACAAGTTGGTTTTTCATACTGAACTCCATTATTTATCAAAATATATCACAATTTTTACTTCATTTCCATCTTTTAGATTTAATTTATTTCTTAAAAAATCTTTAGATATAAATTCTAGAACATTTGAATAATGACTTCGCATTGGTAAAACAATTGCCCCATCAGTTCCGTTAATTTTAGCTTTAAAACACCTTACACTTCCAAATGTTCTATTTCTTGTTTTAAATTCATTAATATGGATTGCTCTACTGTCTTTTAATAACCTTAACTTGTTTCTTTCTATATATTCGATTTCTACATTAAGAGTTCCAGGATATGGAATAAATCCTAGTTTTTCTTTAAACTGCTCAACATAACCATTTTGTTCAGTATAATATCTGCCCTCTCCCAGTCCTGATATTACTTTTCCTTTAAAAAGTACTCTTTCAGTAAGCTCAAAAATCTGCTGATATTGTAAATGTTCCTCTTGGAGATAATTTTCTCCAAGACTTGTTATCAAAATCAGTTGTTTTTTAATACCAAGTTCTCTTGTAATCATACCTTTTTTATCTAGTTCAACAAGATATCTTGAGGCTGTTTGCTGGCTTGTTTCAAGTTGTTTAGCAAGTTCAAGCGATGAAATTTCCACCCTATTTTTAAGTCCACCAAGTAATGCAAGCTCTTTCAATGTTTGTAATAAGTATGGCTTCATGAATTTATACCCCAATTATCCTCTAATATTTTCTGCTATTTTTTTACCTTCATTAGTTAAGACATATCTGTTTCCTTTTTTCTCAAGTATGCCACCATTTATAAAATCATCAGCTATCCTTAGAGCAACGTTATGAATTATTCTATGTTTCTTTGCAATTCTATCAATGTTTGATTCCCCTGATGCTAATCCGTCAAATATCACTCTTCTAAACTTATTTGAAAGTATATATCCTTCATCCATAAACTAAATCAAAAAATTAATATCTTAAACTCTGAGTTAAGCGTTTCGGATAATTCAACTAATCGGCCATATTTCAATAATATAATATTTTTTATTATATATATAATAAATATTATTCCAAATATCTAACTTTTTAGTGAATTTATATAACCTTTATATACTTTGAATAGATATGAATATTATCTTGGGAGGCAAGTATGTGGTATATATATAGCGTAAAGGATATTTGCATCTATTACAATTTTAAAAAATATCTATTCAAGAAAAACAAAATCCACTCTTCATGATAAAAGTATGATTAAGTGATCTATTATGATAAAAAAACAAAGAAATATACTATTCATCGTTGTCGATTGTTTAAGAGCAGATTTTGTATATGATAAAGATAAAACTTATATTCCTACAATTAAAAAATTAGAAAAAAATGGATATTCATTTTTAAATACTATATCATCAACAAGTACAACAACTCCTTCCTTTGCTAGTTTACTTACAGGATTATATCCTTTTCAAAATGAGGTTAGAAGCTTCTCAGGTTGTTGTCTTAAAAAAGATATTAAAACATTCCCTGAGATTTTAAAAGAAAATGGATATAATACATATGCTGAAGTTTCAGGGCCTTTATTTGAGGAAATTGGTCTTTCTAAAGGATTTGATGAATATAACTATAGAAGCGGAAAAAAAAGGATTAATACAGAATTTGGTACTGAGTTAATTAAGAAGTTTGAAACACATTATAAAAGTCCTTGGTTTGTATTATTACATATATGGGCATTACATAAACCAAGAACCATTTTAAAAGAATGCAAATCAAGGAAATTTGGAAAAACAATATATGGAAAAGCTGTTTCAAGTATAGATAATTACATAGAAAAACTTATTAAAAAAATAGATGAAGATACTATTATAATTTTAACTGGTGATCACGGCGAACAAATAAGTAATTCTATTTTTGATAGATTTATGAGAAAAACGTTTCTAATGATTTTTAGAACTATGAAAAGATATAGGATAATCAAGATTCCTTATTCTAAAAAGATGAGAAAAATCATTATAGGTCATGGATATAGTATATATGATGAACTAATCAAAGTACCATTGATTTTTTATAATAAAGATATTGTTCCAATAGGTAAATCTATAAAACAAGTAAGACAAATTGATATATTTCCTACATTACTTGATTTAATTAATATAAAATATGATAACAAGGTTGAAGGTGAAAGTTTTTTACCATTAATCAAAGGTAAGGACAAACCAAGTAAAAATGCATATATTGAAGCAGTGGGAATTGTAACTCCTAATAAAGAGGAGTGGATTGCTGGCCTTAGGATTGATAACAAGTATAAATATATGTATTACCCTTTTAGACAAGACATTGAAGAGGAACTATATGATTTACAAAATGATCCTTTTGAAATAAATAATATAGCTTTGTCAAATAAAGATATGATTGAAGAATTGAGAAAAAGTATCGAAGAAAAGAAAACAAAGGAAATAATCAAAGAAAAATTAACAGAGGATGAAGAAAATATTATAAGGGGAAAGCTAAAATCTCTAGGTTATCTTGATTAAATCTATTTAAACTACTATTAACAATATTAAATTAAAAATGGTATTAAATTTATTTTTTTAATCTTCCCATCTTGGTTTAACCCAAGAATCAATAAACCTCTTAGTTAGTTCAGGCCTAGCATTTGCTATATCTGTAATCGTAATAACCCCAACAAGTGACTTATCAGACATAACCGGGAGTTTTTTAATTTTAAACTTTTTCATTAAATCCAATGCATTTTCCAATGTATCTAATGATTGGATTGTTTTTATATCTGAGGATATAATATCACTTATTTTTGTTTTATCTGGATCTTTGTGAAGGCACATTGTTCTTTCAATTAAATCACGTTCTGTTACTATACCTATGCAGGAGTCTTTATCTGTTACAACAAGACAACCAACTTTGTTATCTCGATATTTAACACATGCATCAAATACTGATTCATTAGGATTTATAGTAACAACATTCCTAGTCATAATCTCCTTAATCAGCATAATTCAATCTCTCCGTATTCTAAATATAAAACTAAAATAAAATATAACTATTTTAATCCATCCTATTATTAAAAATTTGATTTTGATAAAATATTTTTTTTTTAAATCCTATAAACTTTATTCCAGTAGAAAATTTTATAAAAAATAAACAATTGTTAAGAAGAACTTTATAAACGGTTAGTTGTTTTGCTATTTTGTGTTTAGGGTGGGAAAAATGGAATTTGAAAAAGAAGAATGGTTTTGTAAGCATTGCAATAATAACGATTATCATTTATGCGAATGTGGAAATAAAATTTGTATAAATTGTGGCCGTGTCCATAAAGGTCCTTATCCAATTCCTTATTTACTAGCACCTATAGAAGTTTAAAAAATCATTCTTTTTTTCTTTAAATTATTAAAAAAATATGTTGATTTAGAATTTTAAAATTCTTTTTATATGCACATTTAATTTTATATATAGCCAACAAGTTAATTTATAGTTATTACATAAAGTGTCTTAATTATTATGTTTAGAAATATACCATTGGTTCTTTCTGCTGATAAATTGCTTGAAACTTCATTTAAAAATTCGCGAAAAATACGAATTGATGACAGAAGTGCTTTGTATAAGAAGAAGAAAACAATTATTGCAAGAACAGATTCTTTTACTAAAAGTATAATCTCAAGACTTGAACAATATGTTAAAAAATTTCCATCAATTGAAAATCTACCAAAATTTTACCAGGATATAATTGATATTAAGATAGACATAAATAAATTAAAAAAATCACTAGGTGCAATCGATTGGGCAAGAAAAACTTGTCAAATGATTTATACTAAACAATCAAAATCCTTACAAAAATCTAAAAATGTTAATTTTTTAATGCAAAAACAAAAAGAAATATATGGAAGAATATCAAGTGTTGTAAAACAAATTGGTAGTGATTTATTATTTCTTTCAAAAGCTCAGAATATAATAAAACATTTTCCTGAAATTCAAGATGTACCAACTGTAGTTATTGCAGGATATCCAAATGTTGGTAAATCCTCAGTTTTAAAGTGCCTTTCTTCAGCTAAACCTAAAATTTCACAGTATCCATTCACAACAAAAGAAATACATATTGGTCATTTAGAAAGAAAAGAAAGATTTGAAATAAAACGCATTCAATTAATTGATACGCCAGGTCTATTAGATAGACCTGTTTCAAAAAGAAATGAAATAGAAAAGCAAGCAATTGCTGCATTAACAAATTTAGCAGATATAATTATATTTTTGATAGATCCTACTGAAACATGCGGTTATTCATATGATGATCAATTGAAGCTTTTAACTCAGATTAACAAAACATTTAGTCAATCTAAAATAATAATTGTTGAGAATAAATCAGATTTAAAAAAGATTGGTACGAATAATCTAAAAATCTCCTGTGAAACTGGTGAAGGAACAGATCATCTAATAAAAGAAATATTTAAAAATTTCGAATTGAAACAAAATCTAGTAAATGACTAAGCTTATTTCTTTCTCCTTTTCATTTTTTTCATTGAAATTAAAGTAAATACAAATATTAAGAAGAATAAAACTATCACTACGATTAACAGAATTGTTGGAAATTCAGCAATATTTACAGATATCGGATATGATTCAACGATTTGACCTTTATTATAAATTGTTACTTTAAACTTATAATAACCATCCCCATCTTTTGCATTGAAATCCCATTCAAAAGGTGCATCAGATAGCTCATCACCATACTTTTTCCAATTACTGAACTTATTGTTATCAGAAGAATATTGGTATTTCAAAGATACAAGCTCGTATTCCATGTCAAATGGTAAGACTGCTGTTATTGTAAATGATTCATCCCAGCCTCCTTCATCAAATTTTGATAATTCTAAAGTAACGTTTGATGTGGCTTGTGGTAATTCGTTTTTTACAAGATTTAATGCTTCAATATCAGTTGGTGTTTCGTATACATTTCCACAGATATCGGTTATTCTGAAAAACATTGTATATAATACGTCCTCAAGCATTCTATCCCAATCGTTTTGGGATAATGTCCAGTTTGCAATGTATTCTCTTTCATCAATATTATCAGCGATTGTAATCCAATCAAATATTCCATGGAAACTTAGTTTATATTCTACGCTATCCAAAAGATAATCATCGGCAAAAGCGATGGTAAAATCTGGTAATGAATCAAATGAATAATAACTCTCAAATATAGGTTCGAATGGTCTGTTCATATCAAATAAGAATGATACATCCCCTTCAGCTGGAAAATCTTCAAGGTTTCCTGCCTTATCTTTTGCAATTGTGCAAAACTCATATTCATCAGATGTTTCGTTTTCAAACGACCATACATAAGGAGATTGACTTTCTCCATACTGCATCCATTTAGTACTACCCAGAATTCTATAATATAAGGATATACTTAAAACACCACTTTCAGCATCACTACCTTGTGCTTCTATTACCACTTCACTATATCTATCTGAATAATTATTTGCATTGATGATTGAAGATGAGGGTTTTTTCGAATCAAGTTTGAATGTTACATTTTTGCTTGTGTTTACATTGCCAGCTAAATCTGCAATTTTGAATCTTATACTTTTTAACTCTTTTATTTCTATATCCTTTAAATCTTGTGATAGCTTAGCAATAATAGTTGCATCCCTTGCACCAGAGCCTTTATCACAAACAGCATTAAACCATTTTGATGTTATGTTACTTTGTCCTTTTTTAACATACTCCAATAGATATTTTGCAGAATCTGCATCTAAACCAGATATAACCGAGGTGGTTCCAATATCTCGAGCTTTAATTGAACAATCAGGAAGCTTAAGTAGGTTTATCCAACCTTCTTGCCCTTCACCAGCTCGAAAACTGTTTTCAATAAACTCTGGAGCCTTATCTTCAATATTCCAAGTAATTTGCCAATCTCCTAAAATCGGTAAAGGTTGTGATGAGTTTATAGAGTTTATAATTTTTAGTTCAGCAAAAATTTTAATTTCATTTTCTTTTATATCTGAAATACTATTATTTTTACCACTTAAACCACTTTTTAGAACTACATTATTTTTATCAAGAATTTTGAATGAAATTGTATTATTTTCGTCTGCATTTTGAGTAGTAGCATTGAATCTGTTCCACCATTTTCCTCTTTGAACATGTATTGGTACTGAATAAACCGTTCCCATCAAATTTTCTT
>SMTZ1_10005264_pt2 | contig 16521 bp, 12 predicted proteins | sample DeeMarSWOR136_30_FD_25667 | JGI IMG/M metagenome (IMG submission 25667)
GGAGACATGTATTCTGGTGTTCCGATTAATATTCCCGCACCTGTCATTCCTTTTGTTCTCAACGACCGCGCAATGCCAAAATCAAGGATACGGGCGTTGCCCTCATTGTCTATCATGATGTTTCCTGGCTTTAAATCACGATGGATAACTCCCAGTCGATGAGCTTCAGTCAATCCATCACAGACCTGCTTCGATATTGCGATAGCTTTCCCTATGGTAAGCTTATCCGTCCTGCGGATCAGACTCTTTAAATTCTCTCCTGAAACATATTCCATAGTGATATAGTACGCATTTCCTTCTTCACCGAGGTCATACATCCGGCAAACGTTCCTGTGGGATATTTTTCGAGCAAGTTTCAACTCATTTTTGAATCGTACAATCGTTTCCTGGTCAGAAGCGATTTCAGGCCGCAAAAGCTTTAAAGCCACCTCTTGGTCTATTTTTTTGTCGAGCACTCTATATATCTTGCCCATCCCCCCTTTATCCAGCTCTTCAATTACCTCATATCTCTGGGCAAAAGTGCTCCATCTGGGAAGTCCTGTTATGGGAGTTTGAAGAGTCTCAGTGGGAGAGACGCTTATTTCTTCTGACGAGAGAAGAGGTGCAGCGCATTTACTGCAGAAACGGCTGTCATCGAGGTTCTCGAAGTTACAGTTCGGACACTTTACGGACATTGTTTTCAATACTCAGGCAGCAAAAGAATAACAGGTCAAAAAAAAAGAGTCAAACGACATTAAGAGCTACATTTGATTGACTTTAAGAACAAAAGAAAAATAAAATAACCGCGATGATATTGTTGAAAAAAATTCAATCAAGATTTGTTGCTCGAATTCTTGAGATAATCATAATAATTATTGCATCTTTCCTTACATTTGCAGCTCTATTGTTAATAAAACCAATAAGAGAGTTAGTCGAAAAATTTTTCTTTTATCTTCAAAAATAAGCTAAGCATTTCGAGGCTCAACCCCTCATCTCGCATCAATCCGAAAGTTATATGTTTCCATTTACTTTTTGCGCTTGATGGTATTTATGTTGTAACAGTCAAATTCCTTGCCCGGGAAAGACAGCTCGAATCTTTCTTCGATCGTGTCCACATCCAGAATTCTAAATGTCAGCTTCGCCTGTAATCCCGGAGGCCCATTCTCGATCTGCTCGGCAACAAAAATCAGTCTTTTCCTGTCTTCGGAGATATTCTCCAGAACGTACTGAATGATAAATCCTTCAACATGAAACTGTCTGAATACGATCTGTCTTCTCGCTCTGTCTAGACTGAAATACCCCTCATCCTCATGGACTTCGCCTTCGGGATTTTTCTTCTGGGGGCTAAAGACTGCTCTGGTCTTCATCTGGAGGAATTTCCCGTTCAACACAAAACGCCACTCTTTCCAGACCTTTGAAACGCCGGATTTTCCTTCTCCTTCACCCTGCCACATTCCGACGAAGAGCTTCATCGAACCCCAGGCATCCTGTTTCTTTTCGGTCTGGGCCATGAGCAGAGTCGGAAGCAAAACAAGGATAATAATGATTTTTTTTCTCATGTGAAATCCCCTCTGACGGATCAGGATTTCAGGCGGTACTTCTCGAACCAGGCCAGGAGATAGAGCTGCTGAAGAAGCCTGTGGGAGGGCCGCCTCCAGCCATGATACTCATCAGGCATCCTGACCAGAAGCGTATCTTTTTTAAGCATTTTCAGGGCACGGTAGTATTCCTCACTCTGACCCATCGGCGTCCTCAGGTCTGCCTCGCCGGTCATGATCATGGTGGGGGTGGTCACATTCCCCACGTAATGGAGAGGCGAGCGCACCGCATATTCCATCGGGTCTTCCCATGGATATTTCTGGAACTGACGGTACCAGTTCGAGCCATCGGTTGTCCCCACAAAGGAATGCCAGTTGATTACCGGCCTCATCGAAACCGCAGCCCTGAAACGATTGGTATGACCGACTATCCAGGCTGTCAGCACGCCGCCGCCGCTTCCCCCGCAGACGAAAAGGTTCTTCTCGTCGATAAACCCTTTGGCCAGGGCCGCATCCACTCCAGCCATCAGGTCGTCATAATCCTTGCCCGGATAGGAATACTGAATGCCGTTGACGAAATCCTGGCCGTACCCGGTGCTTCCCCTCGGGTTCATGTACAGGACTGCATAGCCAGAGGCTGCAAAATTCTGCCAGGCCCAGCTGAACTGGACTGAATACATGGCCCAGGGACCGCCGTGAATGTAAAGAATCATCGGGTATTTTTCCCCGGATTTATACTCGGCTGGCTTGATGAGCCAACCCTGCAGATCCAGTCCATCGGGCGACTTGAACCACATCTCTTCAACCTCGCCGAGTTTCACGTTGGCCAGGACATCCTCATTGACATCTACGAGTTTTCTGATTCTGCCCGGATTTCTCAGGTTGAAGGTTATCAAGTAGCCTGGTTTGTGATAGGTGGAAAGAGTGGTGGCTACCTGGCCGTCTTCAGCAATCGACAGCCCGGATAAATAATGGACGCCTTCAGTGATTTTTTGGGTGTTGCGATTCAAGGAGATGTAATAAATATCCGACTCCCCTTTTTCCCGCATCAGATAATAGAGGCCCGAACTGTCTGGAGCCCAGGTAACCGAAGAGGGCGAATTCGGTAGGTTGACGGCCAGGATCCGCTTCCTATCGCCTGTTCTGTCCATGAGATAGAGGTTGGAGAGATGGCTCGTGTAATCCTTGTCGTTATAGCCAGTGTAGGCAATCCATTTGCCGTCCGGTGAAATCTGCGGACCACGGTCAGGGCCTTTGCGGTCTGTGAGAGCTTTGACTTCGAGCGTGTCAAGGTTCACCGAATAGATCTCAGAATCTCCATGCAGGTATTCCGCATCCGGTTTTCGGATAGCGCTGAAAAATATCTCCTTCCCATCCGCTGACCACTGAGGCTCATCGTGAGAATAATCTCCGGAGGTGACCTGCCGCGGCGTCCCCCCAAGCTCAGCATCAATCACGAATATATGAGTGTATCCCTTCGGAGTGAAACCTCGTCCGTCCCTTCTCCACGAGAGTCTGTCGATGATCACGGCTGGATCTGCCCATTTTGCTCCTCTTGGCCTGCTGGGAAGTTGAACAGGTAAAATCGACTTTGTATCCGGCTCAAAAAGAGTGAAAGCCAAATGTTTTCCTCCTGGAGACCACCTTATATCTCCCGGGGCACGCTCGAGATGGGTCAACTGGGCGACATCCCGTGTATCCAGCCACATCACATGAATCTGCGTGGTCCCATCTCTATCAGACAGAAAAGCGATCTTCTTGCCGCCAGGAGACCAAACAGGGGAAGAATCGCTCCAGTCTCCGTGAGTGAGCTCCCGAATCCTCTCCCCTTGGACATCCACGATCCAGAGGTTGCTCCTGGTGCGGTCATTGATCTTGTCTGTCCAGCTCCTGGTGAAGAGGATGTTCTTTCCGTCGGGTGATATGTTCGGGCTTCCGACTGATTCCATTTCCATGTAGGTCTCTTTGGTCAGCAGAGTGTAATTTTGCTGTTCACCAAACGCTGTGCCTAAGAACAGACAGAAAAGACCTAAGTAAAAAACTGTCAATGGAGTGATTGTTTTCCTCATGAAAGCCTCCTTTTTACGAATCGAAAAAATAATTTAAAGGAAGGATTTGGAAAAGAGCAAAAGTCAACCCAAGTTGCATCTGACTCAGAAAGCTAATTTATCCACTCTGAAAATCGAAGTCAAATCTTTTTTTCTAGTCGGTGACGGCTGACAAAAGAGTGATTTCGGACCAGTGTAATAATGAGATTATTTAATCTTCGTCAGGCCGCTCCAACACATTGAAAGTTTCCGCCCTCAGAAAAAAAGACTAATGATTATGATATTTAAGAGATCAGCGGCAGACGCGATTGCGTCCCTTTCTCTTAGCACGGTAAAGGGCCTTATCTGCGGCCTTGATGACCTGATGAGGAGTAGAGTTTTGCTCGTCACGCTCTGCCACCCCGATGCTTATGGTCACCGTAGTCTTATCCCGAGACTTCTTGCTCTTTGTCGGATTTTTGGGCTTCGGATAGCGCCGGTCAGAGCCGCGCAAGAAAAATCCTGATTCTGCGACTCCCTTCCTCAAACTTTCAAGATGAGGCAGGGTTTCCTCCACTCCTTTCCCGGGAAATACCAGTGCAAATTCCTCGCCGCCATAACGGAAAGCTCTGCCGCCACCTGGAGCATTCTCCAGCTTAGAGGCGATCATACGCAATACCTGGTCTCCAACATGGTGGCCAAAGCGGTCATTGAATTTCTTGAAGTGGTCGATGTCGACCATGGCCACAGCGAAACGGCTCCCCATCTTGTACAAGGTCTCGCTCAATGCCCGTCGCGCTGGGAGGCCGGTCAGCTCATCCCTGTAGGCCCTGCCGTAAGAAGTCTCGATCACTGCAATGACGAGGACCAATCCCCCTGTTGAGAAAAAAATCGTCGATGCCGGTCCGAACTTCCCGGATATAACGGCGAAAAAGCTAGAGACTAGAACCCAGAAAAAGCCGCATTCGATGATTCCTCTATCCTGGATATAACGTATGAAAAGAATGAAAGCGGCAAAGGCGAAAGCGATAAGAGCGGGCTGCGATATCGATATTTTACTGAGTGCCGGCCAATCGAAAAAGGAGTGTTTGAGATAAAGCGCAAAGCCCAATTTGGGGTACTGGCAGACCAGAGCCACGCCGAATATCTGCATCGGAATCAAGCTCAAACGCATCAAGCTATCCAGGCTGAGTATGCCGCGTTCCTTCATAAACGAGAACACAACAAGGTTTAACGGAAGCAAAAAGGCGACAGCATTGTATACGGCCTCCCCCGTACTGCCCACTCCTGCATCTGCTCCAGAAAAGACGAGGAGTGAGCGATCGGCCGCCGCTAAAACCAGGACGACAAAAACGAGCTGGCTGCGGTTGAGCCGCCATCCAAGAAAAAGACCCGTACAGAGGACGATCCAGGGGGAAAAGCGGGGAAGCCAGGAAACGGCTTCCACTATCGGGGCCCGGGTCAAGAGGAATGCCACAAGGATGATCAGTCCCCCGGGCATGAAAAAGGAGAAGACTGTCCTGAGAACCGAAGAGGTGGCTTTGAAGAAAAGCATCTTACCCTCTTCAAATTCGACTTTTTTGGGTGTCCCTTTCATTTCTCCAGTAACAGCTTTCAGATAAATATCCCGGCACTTCGAAAAATTATTACACAGGTTAACTTTTTAAGCAAGTATCGGATTAGAATCAAGCAAGGCTAGCAAGGCTAGGGTCAGGGCTCGACATTAGACATGTCCAATCCACATTGAATCCAGGCTGGAGCACAATGAGGGCTTGGGATTAATGAAAGATGTGTCTCTATTTTTGATGATAAGGTTTTACTTAAAAATGATGTCTAATGTCGAGCCCTGACCCCATAAAAATAAAAATTAATATAAGAAATTATCCTCGCCGAATTTCTTGATAAGCCTGTCGACGTCCTGGAGGATCAAGTCCCTGCGGACAAGGACAGCATCGATCTCCTTATCAGTCAGGTATTCCCCAACAGCATTCCTGATCATCCCGAAATCGAGGCTCTTCAGCTTTTCCACGAATGACCGGGGCAGCTCCTTGATGGGCTCTTTTTTGCCTTCTGCCATATGGACGAGCTTTTTTGTGAACTTCTTGGAGGTCCGGAAGGAGCGGGAGTGGTCGATGAGAATAAGACGCCAGTCCTCGGTGATCAAGATATCCCCCCAGTTCCGGTCCTCGTTGGCGACCAGGTTATCCCAGGCCTTCATCAGATAATTCGCTCTATTGTATGAGGGGACATAACGGTTGGGGCAAGGTATACTCTTCTCCTGTTTCTCTCTGTACTTTATCCAGTACTCCGCCTCCAGGGAACAGACCCCACGGTCACCCCGGAACCTGATCTCCACATAAGGAGGAACCATGTTCAACTCCAAGAGCTTGTCCAGACGGTAAGCCGCGATCTCCCATTTCCAGTTATCCAGAAAACCTTTGGCCCGGCCTTCGACATTCTTCCACCAGCCGTATTTGATGACTCCATCCTTCTCTAGCTTAAGCCTCCAGGGTTCAGTGACAGCTTCCCTTGCGCTCAGCGGTTGACTGGATTCGACGATCTCCGCTTCCTCGAGGAATTTTTCCCATTTCTCTCTTTCGGCAATCTCTTCTGGCTTGAATTGAGCGAAGGATTGAAACCAGAAACCCAGAAAAATAAGCAAGAAGAATATGAAACTCATCGATTTTTTCATCCCTCCCCTCCTTCAAAAGGTCAGAAGTCAAGTTTGGGGATTCTTTAGTCTCCCTCTCCGCTTGTATTTCCTTAATACTATTTCATATTTTTTGGACGGGAGTCAACAGCTCATCCACTTCGTGCCCAACCCTGAAACGACCTGCAATCAACTCATATCACAGTGAATACCTTGGCCAGGAACAGAAACTCGTATTGGGATTCTAGTCAGAGATCTTGATGACTCTCCCCACTCCCATCTGAACGAAATTCTCGCCGTAAGCCTTTTTAAACAGCTCGATCTGATGGTCCCCTGTACAGTGAGTCGCTCCAACCTTGGAAACGCCCAATTCCTTGAATTGCTGGACGATCTCTTTCATCTCAGCATCCGACTTCTGCATCAGATGGAAGCCTCCAAACACAAGATAAATATTTTTATCCAGAACTTCTTTCGCTCTCCGGACCATACCCACGATCCCCGGATGAGCACATCCGGTTATGAACACCAGGCCTTTCTCTGTATCCAGTATCAATCCCTGTTCTTTGATCGTTGTTCCCATCTCCCCGGTAGAGAAAACGCCTTTGCATATCGCCGCTGGTTTATCCACAGAGATGATTTTTGCTCCTGTGTTCTCCACTCCTTTTTTAAAATCATCTGGAAAAGAGACAGGAACGTAAACTGAAACCTTGCTGTTCTCCTTCAGAAACGCAGCCAGTCCGCCTGTGTGGTCTCCATGGATGTGAGAAAGAGCGACAAGCTCCACCTCCTTAGGGTCTACCTTAAGCGTTTTGATGTTGTGCAACAGGATATCAGGTTTTGTACCGGTATCGAACAGGATTGTCTTCTCTATCCCCTTGATAAGGCAGGAAAAACCCCAATCCGTTTGAGTCCCTTCAGTGAACATATAATTGTCATAGAGAATGGTGATGGTTATCGGGTTCTTATCGAGTGAAAATAGACTGCCGATAAAAATAAAACAAAAGATGACGAATAAAGCCAGGAAGTATTTCATCATTTCCTCCGATCAGAATTTGTACTCCCCTTTATTTTCCTATCTTCCCGGATAAATATCAAGATTGGAAAGGTTCCCTTCATACACGAGTCGGGAGGTAAGGTGCTGTACGAGAAATTATCCTTTTTGATTCTCTTCCAGACAGGGAGTTTTAGAGGTAAAATGACTCACTCAAAATGGAAATGGGCCTCTATTTTTAACCCTATTTCAGTCTCAATTCGATGCTGCCTATACCAGCATCCACATCGATATCGATCGAAACGTCGGTCTTGCCAAAAGCATCATTGGTGTAGATCTCGCCTCTTTTCTTGAATCCTCTGGCATCAATGGAGCCGATTCCGCCATCAATCCTCGCCCGGACACCGATGTGTTCCGGCAGATAAATGGCTGCTCTCCCTATCCCGCCATCCAGGACAACATCAAAGCTGTGCTTTTGATCGCCAGAAAGATCCAGCACCAGCTCGCCGATCCCCATATCAATATCCAGGGATCTCAGCGTCAACCCGGTTAAATCGAGCTTCCCTTCTCCGACTCCAAAATCGATATTGAGGTCCAGAGGAACATTGTCGTTCAAGCTGATATCCCATCTGTTTCGCTTCCTGCCTACTGTCATACCCCGGGATTCTCCCTGTCTGACGGTGAGAATCCCTTGATCCCTGACTATCCTGTAATCGACTTCTGGCTTCCAGTGCTCGATGTTGTAGCTGAAGTAGGCTTCCATGAGCTCCCTGGCTCCTCCCTGGATCCTCAACTCGCCTACTCCTATATCCAGCTTCACTTCCGCGGTTTTAGCCCGGCCTAACTCGATGGTCTGGGAATCCTCGACCATCTCGCCTGCCACTTCGCATCCCACCAGTCCGGCAGCGATCAAGGCAACTGCCCATATTTTCCAGCCGTTTCTGACCTTCATCGTGCTTAACCTCCTCAATCTAATATTACGGAATTCCGCAGCTCGAAGTTCATTTTTCATCTCAGAGAATAAAAACTTGCAAACCGCAGCTTTACCAGGCGATGCCGTAGTCTTCTCCGGAGTTACTGGAACCTCCCCAGAATGTGCCGTGCTTCCAGTCGAAAAAGATTGCGTTCATCGGACCGGAGGTGTACCTGTTGACTCTAATGTCATATCCCATGCTGGCCAGAAGTTCTCTGACCTTTTCGGGGACTCTCTCATTGAGAGTGAGCCTGCCGGGAGTTGCCACATGCTCTCCGAATGAGCTCTGCATCTGGTAGCTCACGATGTTGGCCGCTTCACAGGCTTCCTGGACATTCATCCCGAACTCAACCATGCAGAGAAAGAACTGAAGGCAGTTCTGGTCCTGAGTATCCCCTCCCTGAATCGAGAAGGAGATAAAGGGCTGGCCATCTTTCAAGGCGAGACTCGGAGTCAGGGTTGCCCGCGGTCTTTTCCCCGGAGCAACAACATTGAACGGGTTAATGGCTTCATCCAGGACAAAGCTCTGCATGCGCTGACTCATTCCCATCCCGGTCTTTCCGGCAATACAGGCAGGAATCCAGCCTCCGCTCGGAGTCACGGAAACGACCCAACCCTGCTTATCCGCAGCCTGGATGGAAGTCGTCCCTGCGGTAAAGCTCTGCCCGAAGGCAGCTATCTCAGCCTCACTCATCTTGCCCGGGTCTCTCTTGCCCACGTTCGACCATTCTTTCAGGAGGTGGAGATAGGGATTTTTCTTGCCCTCAAAGGGATAAGGATCGCCAGGCTTGACAGCAGGGTCATTCAGGTTCCAGTTGACCTCTTTGAGCCTCTCCTTGGCATACTCTTTGGATAATAATCCTTTTAGAGGCTCTTCCGGAGGGAAATAGGGATCACCGTAATAAAAATCCCGGTCTGCAAAAGCCAGGTTCATCACCTGGTAAAGTGCGTGGATGTAATTCACGCTGTTGTAGCCCATTTTCTTCAGGTCGACATTCTCCAGCATGTTCAGCATCTGGAGGAGAACAGGTCCCTGGACCCATGAAGTCAGCTTGTAGACCTCAATTCCCTGGTAGGTGGTCATCACCGGCTCTTCCAGATAGACCTGCCACTTATCCAGGTCTTCGAGGGTTATCAGTCCTCCCTGCTCCTGACAGCTGCGGATATATTCTTCGGCGATATCTCCCCGGTAAAAACGGTCGTAGGCGGCATAGATCGCTTCCTTGCGGCTTTTTCCTTCAGCCAGAGCTTTTTCTTCAGCTTCGACCAGCATCTTCAGGGTCTCCAGCAGGTCAGGCTGACGGAAGATCTCGCCCGGGTGGGCAGCCTCATGCTCCTCGCCGAGATGCGGCAGGAGAATCTTTTTGGAATAGGGCCACTGTTTGATCCTTTCCTTGGACCGCTCTACCCTTCTTGTGAATTCCTCCTCAGCCGGATATCCCTCTGCCATCTGCATCGAGGGTTCGAGCACCTCTTTCAGGCTCATCGTCCCGAACTCAGCCAGCATGGCCATCAGGCCTCCCGGTGTTCCTGGAGTCACAGCTGCCAACGGCCCGTATTCGGGAGGATACTCCGGTAGGGGCCACTCCGAGTGCGTTTATTCCGATGACTTTCTTGGTCTGCGGATTATAAATCAGGGCTTGAGTCTCGCCTCCCCAGCCGAGAACATCCCACATGGTACAGGTGGCCCCGAGCATGGCACAGGCCGCATCCACGGCGTTCCCTCCTTTCTGGAAGATCATCGCCCCCGCAGTCGCAGCCAGGGGCTTGCCGGTGATCGCCACCCAGTGCCTCCCGTGAAGTACAGGCTTCTCGGTCCGGCCAGGACTCAAGGAGCCTGAGGCAAGAACAAAGGCCGTCAGCAGCAGCCAGGCCTTCCAATGAGCATGAGTTTTACTGATCAAGACAGCGATTTTCATCTTTTTCACCTCTATTCAATGTAAAACTTCTCCATCAGATGCCTCCATTTCTTCATCAGCTCCTCGTTCAAATCCAAAGGTGGAGTCGCATCTTCAGGCAAGAAGGGCTTGTACGGATGCATCTTCGCTTGTGCCTCGAACTCTTCTCTGATCTTCTTCAGCTCTTTGGGTTGAGTAAAAAGGTCGATGGCCGAGGCGGCCATGGCTTTGGCTCCGGAATTGAGCCCTTTCCAGGCTGTCGAACCGTAGTTGCAGGCGACCGAAGACCAGTGGTGGCCGATTGCACCCGGAACCTGACCCGGGAACCAGATGGATGCCAGGGGAGCGACCATACTGACATCGCCCACATCCGAAGAGCCGCCACCGACAAAAACATCACGCGGCTCTCGGAGCTCGCCCACTCTCGTGGGCATCCCTCTCTCCGGTCCTCCCAGCTCTTTCTGGAGCGCTTTGGCGAAATCATGTTCTTCCTCTGTCCATTCCGGCATCCCGATAAGCTCAATATTCCTCTGGAAAAGCTCTGCCAGAGCTTTATTGGCATAGCGCTGATGGACCGCAGCAATAACCCTCATGCTCAACTCTGTCCCACTGGCCAGCGCTCCGGCCTTAGCGCAGTTTATGACTTTTTTATACATATTCTCGAGTCTTTCATCCGAGTTTCTCACATAGTACCAGACGCTGGCTTTATCAGGCACCACGTTCGGAGCTTCTCCTCCTTCAACGATTACATAATGCATCCTGTAGGTGTAGAGGAGATGCTCACGCAGGAAGTTCGTGGCCACGTTCATAATCTCGACAGCATCCAAGGCGCTCCTGGCTCCCCAGGGGGAAGCGCCGTGAGATGTCCGTCCTGTGAAAGAGAAAATAGTCGAGAAAAGCGCATTTCCGCTTCTTCCATAACTCGTTCCGAACCCGCTGCTGCTGTGATTATCGATGACCACATCCACGTCATCAAACAGCCCGGCTCTGATCATATGCGGCCGGCTGATAAGCGTCTCCTCGGCTGGCGAGCCGAAGAACTTTATTGTGCCTTTTAGGCCATATTTGTCCATAGCTTCCTTCACGGCTATGGCCGCGGCGATGCCTGCTGTACCCATGGTGTTATGGCCGCAGCCGTGTCCGGGAGCTCCTGGGACAATCGGATCCTGCTGGGAAATCCTTCCCTTCTGGGAAAGCATGGGCAGCGCATCATACTCACCCAGAATCCCGATCACAGGTTTGCCGGAGCCATAGGCCCCCACGAAACAGGTCGGCATGCCGGCCAGGCCGCGCTCCACAGTGAAACCGGCTTCTTCCAGAGTATCTGCCAGGATCTTCGATGATTTGTATTCTTGAAGACCGAGCTCGGCATAGGACCAGATGGCATCCGAGATCTTGCCGAACTTTTCCACTACCTGAGGCTGGTTTAACCACTCAAGGGTAAATTTTTTCTCTTTCCCGACCTTCTCTGCGGCCTGCGTTGGAGAGGCAACCCCTAAAATGAATGCGACGACAACGATTACAAATAATAAATTCCTATTCAAACCTTTTCCTCTCATATGACCTCCTTTGTCAATCCAGATAAAAAAATTCATTATGATCGCCATAGGGCAATCTCATTCATTTTTCATTGCCAACAATAACCAGCAACATCATCCTTTATGTCATACCGAGTGAAGAACGGTAGTTCTCCCCATGTATCATTGCCAGCAGAGCATGGTAATCTCATCCTTGTGTCATCGCGGGCGAAGGGTGGCAATCTCATGACTTAAAACAGTGCTTTTATAAAATAAAAAGTCATCACTCCGGAAGCGATCAATTTTAAGAGTATCCCGAACATAACCCCGATAAACACACCCCAGCCCGCTTTCAAAGCTGCAGAGCTCTGTTTGCCGATAAGCAGTTCCCCGACAAAGGCACCGATAAAAGCACCGATGATCATCCCAAAAGGCGGAGCATAGATGATCCCGACGATCATCCCGATGACCGCTCCCCAGAACCCGAATCTCGACGCCCCGTATTTCTTCGCTCCAGCTGCCGGGACGATGTAATCCAAAGCAGTCACGATGATGGTCAGCGCAGCCATTCCGATAAGAAATCCTGGGCTGAAAGGCTCCCAGCGCTTGGCTATGGACAAGAGAATCAAGGCGAGGAAGCTGAAGGGAGGGCCAGCCACTCCCGGAACGATGCAGCCGATGATCCCGATGACCAAGCAAATAAAGCCTAAAATGATCAGGACAACCATATCGATGCCTTTATTTTATAGTGCAGGAAATGATTTAAGTCAAAAGGAAAAAATTTTAATCCTTAATCTCATCGCAAAACAGACCAGCCTCTCAGGTGGTTCGAGCAGATGATATTCGTTAAGAGAATAACCGCTAAAACAAATGAGAACTTTCTTAATATTCTTTCCCGCCGCTATTCCGGAGTTACCAGATATAGAGTTTCCCTTCTTTCAGCTGGAAGGTGACCGTGCCCACTTTGTTATCCGCAGTAATCGTAATGACATAGATCTTGAAATCATCCAAGGGCGCCCTGACCACGTCATAGATGTAGCTCTGTATGGGCACTCGACTGTAATCGCTGAATAAATTGACTCTCATTCCTCCTTTCCCTTTCCGGAACGTGGTCAGGATCAATTCATTGGTCATCAAATCCACTTCCACTTTACCGACATCATGGATGTACAGGATCTGTTCGATGTCGCGAGGCCGTGTTTCCGGAGAAGTTCTCGGTAAATCAGGAAGCTTTGGTCTCGGGCTTGTTCCCGGAGGCGTCTTGGTGGAGCAGGAGATCAAAAAGACCATGGCAACAGCTAAAACAGAAAAGATCTTGTTCATGCGCTCCTCCTCACTTCCTTATACGAAATCATCCAATTCATAGTTTTTTAAGCGCAAGAATACTCCTTCAACAGATGAAGTGTTAATCCTTTTTATAGACAGGATAAATATCTTTGGGAATGTTCTTGTAGGGGAGCAGAGTCAAATCCGCAGGTCCCCACCCCGGCGCATCGACCTCGAAAACAGCTCCTGCCAAACCAGTCTCCACGAACCCTCGCCTGAAATGAACACGGGACTTGAGGACAATGATATCCAGGGTATCGATGTTTATGCCAAGAGGCCTGAAGAGCTGGGGTGTCGTAACCTGCATGAGCTGGGGAGTGAGAATCACCCGGTTGTTCTCCCCGAAGACAAGTACAGCCACTGCTCCCCGGCCATAATCGTCGATGAATTCAACCTTCCCATCTATCCTGACTGGATTCCCCGCGAATTCATCCGAATAGCCACCCAGATCGACGCTGACCGTATCGCCCTTTTTCGCTGTTTTCTGAAGATTTTCAAGGACCCTTTCGTCACGCAAAGTCGCGATGCAAAAATTCTTGGCTCCCTGTTTTATCAGCTCCTCAAGGATATGAGTAGAACCACCTGTCCTGTCGCTGTGGTCAGCAATGATCACCGGAGTCTTTCCGGCGTTAGCCGCAGCAAGGGCCAGAGCCACTCCTTCTTCTGTTTTGGGAAGCTTCTTCCCGGCAAACTCCTTCCTCCGCCGCCAGATATAATCGGACATATCGTCGGCAATCCTGTCCGCCAGCTTCTGGTCATTGTTGGTGACGACCATGACAGTTGCTCCCACATCAGGAACATCCGCATAGGCGAAGCCAAAGGCGACCGAAACGTAAACGCCCGGATAACGGCATTCCCAGCGACGGGCTCTCTCCATGATCTCCATCGCCGGAGAAACGCCTGTCCCCTGGAATACGCTGGGAGTGATGACACCGGGCTTTCTGGTGGCCATCGTCGGCCTGTAATGTCCCCGGATGGTGTTGATCATGACCCGCGCTGCCTGCTCTCCTGTCAGAGTCGTATCATAATGAGGATACCTCTTGATGATAAACACAGCATCAGCCGCATCTGAGAGCTCATGGTCCTCATTCGCATGGAGGTCGAGCGTGACCATGATAGGGATGTCGCCCACAGCCCTGCGAACTCTGCGCACCAGCTCTGCCTCGGGTTTAGGAATTCCGGTGACAGCCATGGCACCATGGAGAGAAAGGAAGACACCATCGATGCGGCCAGTCTGTTTCAGGTCCTCGACGATGAGATTGGAGTATTTCTCAAAGGCTTCGGTTGTTATCCAGCTGCCGGAAGAACCGCCCCGGGCACCGCGGGGAGAGAGGATACCCACAAGCTCTATTCCGCCATACTCCTCGCAGATGGTCTTAAAACCGCCGATGTATCCCTGTCTTGAACCCAGGATATCCCTTGTGGGAGGCCCATAGTATTCCCAGTCTGCTACAGTGGTCTGGTCTGGACAGAAAGTGCATGTCTCGTGTGAAAAGGTAGCAACCGCTATTCGTCTGCTTTCCTTCTCTTCGGGAATGATATCTGCTCCCGCTGTTATCATAACAAAGACGATGAATAGGAATACAAAATCAGATATCTTGAATAAGTAGTGTTTATAATGAGAAATATCTCTCCTCGGATGGATTGAATCGTTCATTTGAACAGCCTCCTCTGACGCTTGTCCTCTTTAGCATGGAAAAATCATCTTGTCAATGGGCACCACTCTACTCCAAGATCTGACAAGCATCTTGTCCAGAGCAACGGTCGTCTCCTCTTTGATAATAGGATGAGTGGCACGGAGTGCTGCCCCGCAACACCCGCAGTGGAAGGAATCCACTTGGGAAAAATGCTTACATCTATTTGCTCCTATTGAACATCCCCGCCAATATGTCTAAAATAAAATATGTCTAAGAGAGTAGGGGCTGACAGCCTCATGGTGTTAGAATGAAGAGAGTCTAATGACAATCAGCACGCTCGGCGAATACAGGATCCTCAAAGAACTCGGAAGAGGAGGAATGGGAGTCGTCTATCTTGCTGAGCACCAGAGGCTTCTCAAAAGATACGCGATCAAAGTTCTACCACAGGCCTTTGCTCAAGACGCTCAACTCGTTGAACGATTCCACAATGAAGCCCGCGTCATGGCTGAGCTCGACCATCCCAACATCGTCAAAGTCGTCAACATGAGCTGCGAAGGGACAACCTACTATCTGGTGATGGATTACATCGAATCCGAAACCGGCGCGCCGAAAAACCTCCATCAGCTCATGAGAGAGCAAGGGGGGAAGCTCCCTGAAGACAAAGCTCATAAAATTGCCCTGGATATACTGCATGCTCTCGAGTATGCCCATTCCTACTCCTCTAAATCAACTCCGAGCGGAATCATCCACAGGGACATAAAGCCCGCCAACATACTCCTGGATAAACATGGCACAGCCAAGGTCGCGGATTTCGGGCTGGTGAAAATCCTCGGAGGTGATCCGGACACCGTGACCAAAAGAGTGACTTTGACAGCAGAAGGGGTGATTCTCGGAACCTATGATTTCATGAGTCCCGAGCAAAAAGCGGGGAAACCAGTGGATCACCGGACAGACATCTATGCTGTCGGCGTCATCATCTATTCCATGCTCACCGGAAGGAAACCCGAAGGACGATTCAGCCTTCCTTCAGAGATTTTCCCCGAGCTTTCGAAAAAATGGGACGCTGTCGTGGACAAATGCCTGCAGCACCTCCCTGAAGACCGCTATCAGACAGCTAAAGAAGTCATCCAGGACGTTAAAGCCGAAAGAATCGTCAGGCCTAAAAAAGCCAAAAAGGTTCCCAAAGAAAAAAAAGAGCGCAGAGGATTCTTCCGCGAACTGCTTCGCTACGGGACCATAATTATCGTTGTGGGCATCGTAGTGGGAGCCATCATGACCCTTGTCATGTTCAAGGATGAAGCATTCCGCAATCTGTTGAAGGACTCGGTCTCAACCGCACTCAAAGGAGAATTAAAACCAGAAGAACAAACCGCGCAAACTCCGGAAAAGACAGAGGCCTTGAAAAAACCGGAGACACAGGAGGCAGCTAAAAAAACGGGAGCAGGAACAGAGGCCAAGCCGCCGCAGCCACCCTCGCCTCCTGCTCTGACCCCGGATTCAGAGCAAATGGGAGACGCTGAATTTCAGGACGAACTCAAGAGGCTGGCCTCCATTTTGGCCAAGGAAGGTATCACCGAGGCGAACAAGGAATTATCTGAATACTATAAAAACGCAAGCCCTGAGGAGAAGAGGACGCTGGATTTCCTTTTGAGCCTGGGGATCAACTTTATGAAAGTCTACGGAGAAAAACCGGCTGAGGGCTTTCAAGATTTTGCCAAAGTTATGCAGGAAGTCCAGAAAACCATCCCGGCTGTTGGGCCGCTTAAAGACAGCTGGGCAAAAGCCCTGCAAAAGTACCAGGAGGGGAAACAGTACAGGGAAGAAGGCGATCTTGACAGAGCAAGGCAAAGCTATACAGAAGCCCAGAGGGAAGTGAGAAGAGCTACCCTGATTCAATGGAGCAAACAACAGGCAGAAACGGCAAAGCTCATGATGAATGACTCGAAGAAAAAAACAGAAGAGACACATCCGGGAATAAGCGAAAA
>SMTZ1_10007594_pt1 | contig 16521 bp, 21 predicted proteins | sample DeeMarSWOR136_30_FD_25667 | JGI IMG/M metagenome (IMG submission 25667)
ATTAGTGGCTCAATCGGAAGATTATAATTGACGGTTGAGGTAAAAATTCGGCGAGACGGCTATAAAATAATTCCGCGAAGCGGTTCAGTTCTACCATCAAGGGCACTAAAAAGAACACAAAAAAATTTACTACTAGAAAACGTATAGCGCAAAAAATTTAGTCTATACAGGACTATGACTGCTTGCAAGTATTAAATTTTCCTTCGTTCGTAAAAAAGTTGAAAGAAAAATTGCCCAATCTAATATTTCAATGTAATTTCAATCAGTTAAGAAGATTGAGATTTCTTTAAGGGAAAATTTTCTTAAAATTATTTTGTTAAAAATAGTAAAGTAATATCAATATGTTATTAAATAATCATTAGTGGCTTTCAACTTTTTTACGAATGATCCTAAATTTTTTACTATTTGTGCTGTATACAATATGTTGTATCCCCACCTTTTTTAAGCAGTCACCCAGTATCAATGTTGGGGGGTAGTTTACAACATCTTTCGCGGCTCAATAGCCCTGCCCGTACGTCCCCTGTCAACACTTCACCCATACCCTTATGGGTATACACGCATGCCTCGGGGCCGGTGTGGTTCGCTACTCCTTCACCGTCTGGAACTTTCATCCATTACTCCTTGCCAGTTTTACGGCGCTACCCTCAAGATATTGCGGTAGAGTACCCACCAAATAAATGAACTACTCTGTAGCAAGCTATAGGGTAGTTCATTAGTTACAAAGACACACCGTTTGTAAAGAATAGAATCAATAGAAATGTCAATAAGCATGTTCCTAAAATTACCAAGGAACTTTTATGGAATGCAATTATATCTTGTTTGCCTACTACGCACCTCAGCAACTGACTATTGCAGGAGTAATAGAGCTGGGAAATAACGTTCACCCTACTTTTATAAGCGTTGAGCGGTTTTTGAGCTTCCACCCTAGCGGTTAAATAATTTGACATTTATTGTGGGGTTGTGTTATATGACGCATAATTCAAAGTACGCACATATGAAATTTTTTGTATAGAATTTTACAGAATTGAAGCAGAGTAAAGGACAGCTTGAAGCCTTAATCAGTGAGGCTATAATTAAGTTTGAAAAAGAACATATGGGTAGAGGTCCCAGTGAAGTTAAATCGTTTGTCATGGGTGACCTTATACTCGTTCGTCTGAAAGGGGTGCTCACCCCTGCCGAACAGCAGCTCGTTAAAAATGACGAGGGGCGGAGACTGATAAAGCAGGTACGTGAGAATTTAATTGAAAATTCGAAAAGTATGCTGGCGGCTTTAGTAAAGGATATAGCAGGAAGAAAGATGGTAAGTCTTCATACGGATATAAGCACTAAGACAGGAGAAAGGGTAATAATTTTCGTTTTGGATAAGAAATTGGAAGGTTAGAGGAGAGAGACTTAACAAAAAATTACTTGACTTAGCTTTATAAAGTATTTATAATATAAAAATATCAGAAGCGTAGATAATATACCATAAATAAAAAAAGAGGTAGACAAGGTAAAGGGCAACCCTGAAAAGGGAGGCCAGTTGCAAGGTAAGCCAATTGAGAACCCAAATGGGTTTTTAATTGGCTTTTTTTATTCCATTTACTGACATGACTAATTTGGTAAGGAGGTAAGTATGCAAGATGGGAAAGGTTTTGATCCACACTACGCTGATGGGTGTTATGTGTATAGATGTGCAAGGGATGTGTGCCCCTTTTTTTCGTACTGTTATGCGAGCAAAGGTGTGGATAAACAGGAGATGCGGGATTTCATTAATTATGTCAATCGAAGGCTCGCGGATGGTAGGGGTTTAGGAAGTTTGTCAGCTGCTGAAGAAGTAAAATTAAGACACACTATCGCAATGCATGGTTATAGATACCATCCCGAAAAAGGTGTCTTTTCTAATAGTATTCATGAAATGCCTAAAGGGAGAGGTATATACTTTGCTTTTGGAGAACTCATGAATCCAAATCCAGATATAAAGATGGTAAGCACAAAGGCGAATCACTTTACCTAATGCCGTATAAGTGGCGTGCGAAAGGATAGAGTGGAGGTCAGGGGAAAATAATTTTTTATAGAAGGGAGTTGTTATTATACAAAATTTTTAAACCTCTCACTTTTTTATGGCGCTCATTGGAATGGCGGGAATCTCTCTTGCGGGGAATGAGGCTACAACAATTCAAACAAAAATAACTTACTGTTCATTCAACTGCTATGTACGTTGGAGTGATGTTAAATAATGAAAGCGTTAAGATGTATGCTGACAAGGACACCACCATATTTAAAGAAAAAAAGATGCGTGAACTCGAGGACCACAGCTTTGGGGATGAGGTAGAAGCTTCGTATATTAAAAAAGGGGGGTTCTAGATATGGGAGGAAAGTACGTTGTTAAGAGGATAAAAGTGCATGAATAGTTTTGAATGACCGTGTCTCTCAGTGCTTTACCTGTGAGTGAAAAATAAAAATTGTGTCTAGGTGCTTCGCAAAAAGGTAACAAAAAATAAGGGTGAAGAGAAAAAAGACTTCCTAAAGGGGGAAAGCCAGTAACAAGGTAAGCCAATAGCATACCTTAAGTGGTTTTTCATTTTGATTTTTTATGCGGCGTTAAAAGATTTAATAATACATTGTGCCAAAACTACAGGGTGAGGAGATGAAAAGAGACGGTAAATTTCTGATGGAATTCATTTGTTTTATGCGGAAGCAACCATGAATAATTTGAAGAAAAATAAGAACAACGATCCTACTTTTAAGGTAGTTGAAGATATTGTAGTGAAATATAACCTTAATAAGGAAAGTGCATGGTCCTTGTACAGACCAATATTCTGGTATCTAACAGAGCAAAAAATTATTGGATTTAAGAACTCGTGCTGGTACTTAAGTCCAGAATATCAAAATCCTTCACAAAACATGGTGAATAAACTGGTCGACGCTGTGTTACATTCTTACAGAGGTACTTTAAGTGCGAGAGTAGAGAAATATTGTGACAGCCAAATGGAATAATCCTTAATTAGTAGACGTAATCGATGAAGTTTAGGGGCAAAGCTATGAGTAGAGTAATCATGATCATGGGTTCGAAAGGCGACTTAGAATGGTCTAAGAGAATTGCTGAGGCTTTAAAAAGATTTGGCATTGAAAGTACATTGAGAGTTGCATCAGCACATAAAGTGCCCTTGAAATGCTACGAGTTAATAAAAGAGTTTGAAAAAGAGAATGTAGTATTTATTACAATTGCGGGGAGAAGCAATGCATTAAGCGGATTTACAGATGCCCAAACCTACTGTCCGGTGATACCTTTGGTGGAGGTGATATTTACTCTAGTCTCAGAATGCCATCTGCCGTGTCGCCCATGGTGGTTTTAGAACCTGACAATGCCGCATTAGCGGCTGCTAAGATTTTAGGTTTAACTGATAAGCACATTCAAGAAAAGGTCAAAAACTATCAAATCACAGCGAGGGAAGCGTTAGAGAAAGATGATCAGGAGGTACAAGATGGGTAGTATACAAGACTTGAGATTATAAGAGAAGCTACTCCAGATATCCTGGGGCAAGCTCGATTCACCTTTTCAGATAGATACTTGGTATTTGACGGAGAGAAATGCCTGACACATTAAAAAAAGGTTCTGCTTTGTGTCTAATGGGGATTCTTAAGATCAAAAAAATTAAAAGTATAGACACATTTGTTATGATGATAGTTTTTTAGTTCTGTGGTGTGGTTAGAGATACATTGTTGATTTGAGATAATATCGATTTTCAGGTCAGGTGCGCAGGTGGTGATGACAAGAGAAGTCTTATCACAAAAGATTATTGATAGAGTTAACCAATTTTTTCAATCAAAGTTCAGCTTAACGCCCAGCAATATGACAGTAGTCTTAGCAAAGGATGTACTTATTGTAAAACTGGTTGGGGTATTTAGCCAAAGTGAAAGAAAACTTGCTATGACCAAAGAGGGGGATGAACTCATTAATAAAATGTATAGAGCACTGTTTGATCAGATGACACCCACTTTAAAGAGAATGTTAAAACCTTTGGTAGGTGGCACTATTAAGAGCTCAAGGATTGAAATTAATCTAAAAGATGCAGAGTGTTTTTATATTTTTACTTTTTCAGAAGATCTCGAAGAAAAACTCTGTTTAAGGAAGAACAGGGGGAAATCAAGTAGATAAATTAGTAATATTGAGGGTACATCATTTTATTCTGACAGAAAATTTAATTACTACTACTAAAGTAAGATAAGAACGGAGAAGCTGCTGCAATTGTTGATACATGATAGATAAAGGTTTGATAGAGATAAATGCTTCTAAGAGGTGTACATTGAGGAAGAGAAAAATTCAAAAGTTTAGAAGATTGCTTTTGAATGAAAAGAAGCACCTAGAGGAAAAGTTAATTACAGCCTATTTAAGAGAATTTCCAGTACAGAGTATGGATCCTGCAGATGGTCGATGTCAGTTCATCTATTATTGATCAAGCAACAATCCTTCGTTTGTTAGATCGAGAGGCGGGTCTTTTAAAAAAGATTTAAAAAGCTTTGGATAAAATAGAGCAGGGAATTTTTGGAATCTGCGAAGTTTGTGGAAAAAACATAGACCTGAAGCGGTTGCAGACAAGAGCGGTAGCAGAATTGTGTATTAAATGTAAAGAGGATCAGGAGAGTAAAGAAATGAAAATTCTCCATTCACATGAATAAGAGATTTTTTAGTCTAATGATGACTATAGAAAGGAGCAGAAAGGAAATGGAAAAAATGACAGAGATACGCTGGTATGGAAGAGGGAACAAGGGGCAATTACAGCAGCCAAGTTTCTAGCCGAGGCAGCGCTTTCCAATGGACAATTTGTTCAGGCCTTTCCAGAATACAGACCAGAACGAATGGGGGCTCCTATCCTTGCTTTTACATGGCTTTCTACAAATCCTATTAATGCCTACTATGGTATCACAAATCCTGATATAGTGGTGATTTTGGACCAGACACTCCTTACCCTAATAAACGTTACACAGGGGCTTAAGGAGAACGGCGTTATTATTGTCAACTCTGAAAAGTCCACTCAGGATATCAATAGAGACCTGAAGTTTAAGGGGAGGGTTTTCACTGTAGATGCAAACGTTATCTCACAGGAGACAATGGGGAAAACTATTCCCAATATGCCGATGGTGCACTAAGAGATAGGAGAAACTATGAGCTCTATGATGGTGAGGAATTGGGAAGGGGTAAGCTATAATTTGTAGAAACAGAAAGGCAAATTACCACCGGTGAATATGGTGGTATTAAAGGGTTCCAACATGTGTTTGGAAGATTAGATGTTGAATTCAAAGCTGAAGAAGCACGTGAGATATTAGATCTTGTTCGTTTCGCTAATGTTCATATCCAAAAGCCTTTGACTAAAGAAGAATTGGTTTTTATTGCACACCATCCGGAGAATGCCAGAATGATTATGCCTGTAAGTCCATTAATTGTATTTTCACTGAAGATAAAAAGTTGAGTTTTTAAAGGGAGGCGTAGTAATGATTGATTGGGATTTTGCTTATAAGATATTCTTTATCTCCATTTGTGGAACTTTTTTATCCATGGGAATTCTTACCCTCATTATACTAATAATAGATATTATCTTTACCTATTATAAATATTATAAAGAATACCTGAAAGAATAAGATTACAGAAAGTTTATCTTAGAGGTTAATTTTATGGAAAAAGAATTATTTCAGCTCATGTTTCAAGAGGTTGGTGTCTTTCACTTAACCCTAGGACATGTTTTGATGTGGCTTATAGCCACATCTCTTATTTATCTGGGGATCAACAAAAAGTATGAACCCTACCTCATGCTGCCCATCGGTTTTGGGATTATTGTGGTCAACCTTCCCTTAGTATTCATGGGGATTGGAGCTATGACCGACTTTGGGCCTCTCCTCTCCAACCCTATTACCTTCATCATTGGTGCTGCAGCCCAAATCGGCATACCGGTGATAATGTTGGTTGGCTTACTGTTGGGTTTCGACCTCAAGGAATCAACCTCCATAGGGATTATTGGTTGCGCCGATGGACCTATCATTATTTACACAGCTTCCAAACTGGCACCTCACCTCCTGGGTGTGATTGGGTTAGCAGGATATTCCTATATGGCTCTAGTTCCCATCATCCAACCACCGGTGATGAAACTACTCACAACCAAAAAGGAAAGGAAGATCTTAATGAAGCAAACATGGTCTGTTTCTAAAACCGAAAGAGCCCTCTTTCCCCTGATTGCATCGATCGTGATCATTTTGATAGTACCAAAATCAGCTCCTATTGTCATTATGCTAATGGTAGGAAATTTTTTCAGGGAATCTAAGGTTGTGGATAAGTTGCATAGTGTAGTCGAGGGTGAACTTCTTCATATATGCACCATTTTTCTCGGTGTCTGTATTGGAGCAACCATGAATGCAACTGTTTTTCTCACGAAAGAGACTCTACTTATATTCTTTCTAGGCTTGGTAAATTTTGCCCTGTGTTCAGCTTTTGGTATCTTGATGGTTAAGCTCCTTAATCTTTTCCTTAAGGATAAGATTAATCCACTGATTGGTTCAGCCGGGGTATCAGCAGTTCCTATGGCTGCACGGACTTCTCATATATTGGGTCGCCAAGCAGACCCTGATAATTGGCTTTTGATGCATGCCATGGGGCCTAATGTAGCAGGAGTAGTAGCTTCCTCTGTCATCGCTGGTATCTTTTTAAGCCTGCTCCTTTAGCAGGTGATGAATAGAGATCAAAGTGAAACCAACTCATGTAAAACTATAAAAGGGATTAAAGTACACCGCAACAAACATTTAATGGATTTTTTAAGTTTTCACCGGCAAAGTAGGAGGTATTATGCAAAAAAAGTATTTGTTGTTTACACCAGGTCCCAGTCCTATTCCCCCGACGGTTTTGTTGGCAATGGCAGAGCCCATTATTCATCACAGAGCCCCTGCTTATGTGAGTGTATTAGAAGAGGTGAGGGAGGGTTTAAAATACCTTTTCCAGACGAAAAATGAGGTGCTTATCTTTGCCAGTTCCGGAACAGGTGCTATGGAGGGGGCGGTAAGTAATACCCTCTGTGCAAGGGATAAGGCCCTAGTGGTTCAGGGTGGTAAGTTTGGTGAAAGATGGGCGCAGATTTGTAACGCTTATGGTGTTCACGCAAAGATTATTCACGTTGAGTGGGGGAAGGCGGTTGATCCTGATCTGATAAGGAAGGCTTTGGAAGTTGAACCTACCATAAAGGCAATATTCACTCAGGCTAGTGAGACCTCTACCGGAGTCAAACATCCTGTTCGAGAGCTTGCTGAAATCGTTAAAGATTATGAAAATACCATTCTCGTGGTGGATGCCATAACAGGCATTGGGGTTTTTGACCTTCCCACTGATAAATGGAATTTGGATGTGGTGGTGGGAGGTTCACAAAAGGCCTTAATGCTTCCCCCAGGACTCTCCTTTGTTGCACTTAGTGATAAGGCCTGGAGTTTTGTTGAAAAATCTACTTTATCTAAATACTACTTTGATTTCAAGAAAGAACTAAAAAATATAAAGAATAATCAGAGTGCGTATACTCCAGCAGTCTCTCTGGTGGTAGGATTGAAAGAAGTGCTGCACCAGATTAAAGAAGAAGGATTAGAAAATGTATTTGCAAGGACAGAGCGGATGGCCCTGGCAACCAGAGAGGCAATGAAGGCACTGGGATTGCAGCTCTTTGCCCCTGATTCTCCTAGTGATGCGGTAACCGCGATAGTGGCGCCTGAAGGGGTTGACGGTCAGAAAGTGGTGAAGGTGCTGCGTGAAAAGCATAATATTACCATTGCCGGCGGACAGGATCAAGCCAAGGGAAAGATATTCCGGATTGCGCACTTTGGCTACATGGATACCTATGATATCGTCACTGCGGTGGCGGCCGTAGAGTTGACTTTGAAAGAACTGGGGCATAAGGTTGAACTGGGCAGGGGGGTAAAAGCTGCCCTAGAAGTACTCGGTTAACTAGAAGCATTAGGAGAGGTATGTATGGTAAAAGTGTTGGTAAGTGATAAGCTCTCTGACAGAGGGATAGAGATATTCAAGAAGGCGGGAGGGATTGAAGTTGAGGTAAAAACGAAACTTACTCCAGAAGAGCTCAAGGCTACTATCGGGAACTATGATGGGCTGGTGGTGCGGAGTGCGACCAAAGTGACGGCAGAGATTTTAGAGAATCCTGGAAAGCTCAAGGTAGTGGGTCGTGCCGGAAGCGGCTTAGATAATATTGATGTTAAGGCAGCGAGTAAGAAAGGGATCGTGGTAATGAACACCCCTGGGGGTAATACCATCACCACTGCTGAGCATGCCCTCTCAATGATGCTTGCACTCTCGCGGAAGATCCCGCAGGCAACGGCATCGATGAAGGCAAAGCAGTGGGAGAAGAGTAAATTCATGGGTGCAGAGATTTATAATAAGACATTAGGAGTAGTAGGACTGGGGCAAATAGGGAGTGTGGTGGCAGACCGGGCACGGGGACTCAGGATGAATGTGATTGCCTATGACCCCTACCTCTCGCCAGAGAGAGTAGAGCAGTTGAAGGTGGAGTTGGTGAGTTTGGATGAGCTTTTGAAAAGAGCTGATTATATCACTATCCATGTGCCTAAGAGTGCAGAGACCACCAATTTGATTAATAGAGATGCCTTCTTAAAAATGAAGAAAGGGGTATTTGTGATCAATTGTGCCCGGGGTGGTATTGTGAATGAGAAGGATTTATGCAATGCCATTAAGGAAGGTAAGGTGGCAGGTGCGGCGCTCGATGTCTTTGAGAAAGAGCCACCCGATACTGATAATCCCCTACTTGGGCTTGAGGAGGTGATTTGCACTCCTCACCTTGGGGCATCTACTGAGGAGGCTCAGGAGAATGTAGCCATTGCCATCGCCGAGCAGATGGTTGACTGCCTGCTGCACGGGACCATCATGAATGCTGCCAATTTCCCCTCAGTGGATAAGGAGACGTTGGCAACCATACGACCCTACCTTACGCTGGCTGAGCGGTTGGGAACTTTTCAGGCACAGGTGGTTTCGGGTGGTTTAGAGGAGGTCTTAATTGAGTACAGTGGTGAGGTGACGTCGCTGAATGTAGCTTCCATTACGGTATCTCTGTTGAAGGGGTTACTCTTCCCCATACTGAAGGAAGATGTAAACTATGTGAATGCACCGGTGGTGGCAAAAGAGCGGGGTATTAAGGTTATCGAATCCACCACCAGTAAGTCTGAAGATTTCATCAGTCTTATTACGCTGCGGGTGAAGACCAGCAAGGAAGAGAGACTGGTGGCAGGCACCATTTTCGGTAAAAGTGATCCTTGGATCGTACAGGTTGATCAGTTTAGGATAGAGGCAGTACCCGATAGGTTCATGCTTTTGTTGCACACCCACGATCGTCCTGGGGTCATTGGTAATGTGGGTACCGCCCTGGGCAGTCATGGGGTTAATATCTCCCGGATGCAGTTTGGACGGGAGAAGGTAAAGGGGAAATCGCTTTTATTATTGAGTACCGATGGAAGGGTCCCTCAAGATGTTGTTGAATTAATCAAACGAACCAATCATATTGTAACGGTACATCAAGTGGAGATTTAGTAACAACATTAACTGAAAAGTGGAAACTTAAAAGAGAGGTTTGACAAATGATGGGCAATACCTTTGGAAGGTTGTTCAGAGTCACGACGGTGGGGGAGAGCTACGGCTTCGGTAAGGGCAGTGCCCTTGCTGTCATTGTGGATGGGGTACCACCGGGATTAGAATTGACAAATGAGCTTATTCAGGCGGAGATGGACAAACGGAGACCGGGTGTAGGGCAGCTTAACTCACCCCGATTGGAAACTGATCGCTGCCAGATTTTTGCAGGGATAGGCCAGGATGGGTGTACAACCGGCGCACCGGTGGGTATCATAGTGTACAATGTAGATACCCAGCAGATTCATGTTGATCAGTACAGGGAGTATAAGGATTTGTGCAGACCGGGTCATGCCACCTACTGTTTCTACAAAAAATATGGACAGTACCAAGATTGGTGTGGTGCCGGACGTTCCTCCGGACGAGAAACGGTAGGAAGGGTAGCGGGAGGAGCGGTTGCCAAACATATTCTTGCCAAAGAAGGGATAGAGCTTATTGCCTATACTGTGCAGTGCATGGGTATTAAGGCAAAGGAAATGACCTTTGATGAGGCTAAAAAGAATTATAGGGAAAATGAGATAAACTGTCCTGATCTTGAAGCAGCAGAGAAAATGATTGAGCAGGTGCTTGAGATTAAAGATGAAGGGGACACGGCTGGGGGAATCATTGAACTAAGAATAAAGGGAGTGTCGGCAGGACTCGGTGAACCGGTATTCGACAAGCTTAGTGCACTGCTTGCGCACGCCATTTTTTCCATAGGGGCGGTGAAAGGATTAGAATTCGGTGCCGGTTTTAAAGTGGGAAATATGAAAGGCTCTGAGAATAATGATCAGTTTACCAAGGTGGATGGTAGAATCGGGTTTAAAACCAATAATGCGGGTGGCATTTTAGGCGGCATCAGCAATGGTGAAGAGATCGTGGCAAGAGTGGCGGTCAAACCTACCCCTACCATCAGTATCAAACAGGATAGCGTCAATATGCCGAAGATGGAGATAGAAGAGCTGAGCCCCATTACCAGGCGTGACCCTACTTTGCTGGGAAGGCACTATGCAGTAATTGAAGCTATGGCTGCAATCACCATAGTAGATGCCTTGATGATGGCCCGCGGGTATGACCACGTGTGCAGGATCGAGAACAAGTGGAGGGAAATTTAAGGATACTCACAACGGTAGTGCTCATGTAGTTTTTTTAAACTGGCTCTCTCAGTACCATTCCTTCCTGTACTAAATTGAGAACTTGTTCTACCTCAAACGGTTTGTGAACAATGAAATCTATTCTTTTTTGCTTCATTTCCACTTCTTCTATTTTCCCGTGCCAGCCGGTGGTGAGCACAATTGGCACTCTCTTATCAACACTCTTAACTTCTCTGCTATCTGCCAGCCAGACACCACAGGCATTCCCAAATCGGTGAATACAAAATCAAAGTTTTTCTTTTTTAAGATTTCTATTCCCTGAGTGCTTTCAGCAACACCCACAACTTCATGTTCGTCCCTAAGAAGAATAGTGTTGAGGAGTTCTTGCACCTCTTCCTCATCTTCGATAACCAAAATACTGGCTTTCCTTCGCTCACCTATAAATAGTCTAGTTTTTTCTTCTCCTCTTGGTATTGTGCCCAGTACGGGAAGCTTGATAGAGAAGCTGGTTCCTCGCCCTTCAACACTATCCACTGTAATAGTTCCTCGATGACGATTGACGATACTATTGGAGATACTTAACCCCAATCCGATTTGAATATTCAAACCGTTCCGCTAAGGAAATGAGAACAACCTCGACGGATGTAAGAAGGTGTGGTATAAATACATCGATAATTTGTTAAAAACCCTCTTTATAAAAGTGAAATTAATGGAAGAGTTATGAGAAGCTTAAAAACCCATTCTGTAAGTGTAGTCTTGTTAAATGTCCTATCATTTTAGGGAGGTGGAATGAATCCAATTTCTTTTAAAATAATAGATAGAAAAATTGTTATTAAATCTAAGGGAAGGATGTGTGAGACTGCTGAAGAATTAATGTCGAGTAGTTTATTTGTAGAAATGTTAAAGAGAACAATTGATAGCCTTCTGATAAGAAGATCTTTGTTACTGAATATATTTGGTGTAGAAGGTCCTAACAAAAAGAACGTGGAATTGTTAAAAAGGACTTTAGCATTTTTGTGTAAGATGCCTGGTAATCTTATACCTAAGGTGGTGAATGGTTCGGAGATCTTTTTTCATAATCCCTCTCTTTTTAATGAATTTGTTGAATATCTCTATAACTTTTGGAGAAGCTTTGACAGATTTATCATATGTGATTCTGAAGGGGATACCTTAGATAAACGCCCTTACAGGACGTTTAATGATACCATAGAAAAACTTACTCATTTAGTGAGGGCTACCTACAGGGATCTTCAGGAAAATATCACTGAAAAACATCCACAAATATATAGACAGGTAAGGGCTGGTGCTGAAATTGCGGCGATAGCCCTCTTAAGAAAAACGCTTCACTTAATGAAGCCTTACGAGAAACTGAATAGTATTTTAATGATACGACAAATCTTACTTTATCCACCATTGGTGCTTAATCCCACCATGAATAAAAGGACAGGGAGATTTGAGAAAATAGATCAAAATCCTTTGACGAGTGTAGATATTAATGAAGAGGAATGGCTTTGTTATCCCGCCCGAGTTGGCCCACTTTTAATTTTCATCTACTTTCATGAAAGGTTTTTTGAGTTAGGATTCGCTCTTTGTAATTTGTTCGAATTAGCCGATGATGAGTGTCTACAGAAAAGACCTGATGCGATTTACGCTTTTGGAGTTCCAGGTAGCGCTCTGGATAACTATGCTACTTTTCCTACAGTTTTTTTTGATGATGTTGACAATGATATACTTGTAGCAGCGGTTCCTAATCGGGATGAATTCGGATATTTTGGTTATTTGAAGAAGATGGTATTGACTCTGCATAACATCAAAATGATGAAGCAAGGAAGGTTTCCTTTCCACGGCGCGCTGGTGAACATTATTCTAAAAGATGGTAGAGATGCTACCGTTCTGCTAATCGGTGACACCGGTGCTGGTAAGTCTGAGACACTGGAAGCATTTAGGGTTTTAGGCAAGGAGTATATCAGGGAAATGATAGTAATTGCCGATGATATGGGTTCTCTTGAAATAGGTTATAACGGTGAGATAATTGGCTATGGTACGGAGATTGGAGCATTTTTACGACTGGATGATCTACAGCCTGGGTATGCATTCGGTCAGATAGATAGGTCAATATTTATGAGTCCGAGCCAGGTGAATGCTAGGATAGTACTGCCAGTCACTACTTTCGATAATGTGATAAAAGGCTACGAAATTAATTTTATATGTTATGCGAATAATTATGAAGAAGTAGATGAGGAGCATCCTATTATTGAGAAGTTTAACTCTTCCGAGCACGCCCTTCGTATTTTCAGAGAAGGAGCAGTGATGAGTAAGGGTACTACTACATCCCAGGGATTAATGCATTCATACTTTGCTAATATCTTTGGTCCACCACAGTATAAGGAGATGCATGATAAACTCGCCCTACAATATTTTAATGCCTTTTATAATAATAATGTATTTGTAGGGCAGTTGAGAACAAGGTTAGGGATACCAGGTTATGAGATAAAAGGACCAGAGCTTGCAGCAAAAGAACTATTTAAACTCTTAAGTTCAAGTTAAACCATTGCTCTATTAACTCAAAGCGAGGGAAATTTGATTTAGCTTTAAGATTACAAATTTATCAGGATTAGGACGTAATAATATCAAAAGACCTCTGCGCTCAAATAGGTTAAGTTGCAAGAGCCGAAGCATTTGTTGAATCGAATAATTAAGGTGGTGTTTTTTAATCCATGCAAGTATGAGATATACGCACAGTGCAATTCAAATTTGGGTCAAGACTGCATTTTTAGATGTACCTACAGAAAGCGTCTTAGATTTTTGCGCATAAAGTACTAAGATTATTGTTTGGGAGTTCCCAGAATAAGTAGATGTTAAAATGGTGAAAAAATCATTATTATTACTGGAATGACAATTTAAAGGAAAAATGAGAAATTCAACTTAGCATTTTTTCATACAAGATATAGTGGTATCTAAAAACATGAGTAAAAAACAACATAATGGCCCTTAACGACACCACAAGACCTTCATCAAAGTAGATTTATATTACTTCATCAAACATGCGATAAATCCCTGCCTGAAAATTAGTGGAGATTGCAAGAAGCTATCAATTCTTTTCGGTTTCTAGAAATACGACATTTAGTAGCAATATCTTCATCACAAGTTTAAAGCTATATTACATCCATCGGCATTAGCATTAATATGGAGGTGCGTTTTGAGAATTGCTCTATACTGTTTAGCATTGTGCATTTTACTCATTTTCTTGGTACTACGAGCCAGTCAATCCTGTACAACCTTCTGTCTTGATAAAGGTGACCAACTTGTATTTGGGAAAAATCAAGACTCTATTGATAGCGGTCTGATGATAGTTAATAAACGGGGTGTATTAAAAACCGCAAAGGTGAACGACAAAGAACCAAGAGTTAGCCAACCTGTCAGTTGGACATCGCAATACGGCAGTGTAACCTTTAATCGGTTCGGACGTGAACAACCTTTTGGAGGAATGAATGAGGCTGGTCTGGTTGTCGAACAAATGACGCTCTTTGAAACCAAATATCCCGGGCCCGATTTACGCCCCTACATTAATTCTGGTCAATGGATTCAATATCAACTTGATAATTCCAGCATGGTTGAGGAGGTTATCGCAAGTGATTCTAAGTTAAGAATCACAGATATGCTGAAGGATCCTGGCCAACATTTTTTAGTCAGCGACAGAAGGGGAAACTGTGCCGCAATCGAGTTTATTAACGGCAAACTGGTGCATTACACTGAAAAAAGCATGCCTATCAAGGTACTGAGCAATAGAGCTTATGCAGAATGTATCACATATTGGGAACAGAGTGAATTGCCGATATGGGACTACTCTGATGCAGTAAAACGCTTTGCTAAAGCAGCTGACATGGTGAAACACTATAATCCGGTAACTTCAGGACCAGCAGTCGATTATGCTTTTGATATATTAAAAAATGTCACAATGAGAGGAACATATCTTACCACAGGTAGGAGTATAGTGTATGATATAAAAAATCTTCGCGTCTATTTTCGCACATTTGAGAAAGAACAAATTCGCTATGCTGATCTAAGCTCGTTTGATTTTTCCTGTAAAACACCAGTTAAGGTTCTCTACGTTAATGAAGATTTGCGGGGAGATGTCTCGAAAAACTTCGTCAACTATACCTACGAGATAAATCGAGATCTGATCAAAAATGCTATACCTGATATTTCAGATGAAGATTTGAATGCTCTTGCACATTACCCTGAAACCACAAACTGTACTGAAGTTCTTTTCACTACTACCATAGACAACCAGAAGTGAAAGGACGAAAAATTTACTACTGCGAAATCAAATATATGATAAATACCTACCTGATAAATACCTCGAAATTTGGCAAGTAATATGAACTATTTTGCTCATTTCACCCACCGCAATATATAGGTGTGCCATGAAGGCATAAAGTGCTAGCGGATAAAAGTTCCGCCCGAGTAATTATCGGTTCAACTCGGTAGTTACTCGGACAGTAGAATAGGGAAACCTTACTGCGAAGTTCTAAGGATAAAATCTTTGACAAGCGGTCATTTAATATGATACTAAGTAAGTTAAATACTCAAAAATATAAATATTATACAAAAAATATAGACTCTATGCGCTCAAATAAGATATTTTTCATTGTTCTATTCATCTTTACTTTCATTTACATTTCAATATGTCCCTCTATACACGAACTTGGAGACAATAAAAGTAATGATGTCATTCTTAAAGTAAGAACAAGAATATTATGGAAGAATCTCAAAAATGTTTTTAGTTTTACTCATTCAACATTATCGAATAACAGCCTAACTGGAAAATTTGATCAGTTTACGATTGAACAAAATTTTATCACCTTTTCATTATCAAATCCTACTTTAAATCTTTCCATTTTATCCACAATAAGACTTATCCTATGATTTCCTTTTCCTAAACTACCAAATGTTTCATGGTACAGGGATAGGAGTTCTTTTATTCCCACTTATTAAAGATAAGTATTGGATTAAAACAGCCAAATAAACAGCAGTTTTGACCGAACAACCCCATTTTAGAGAAGATGTTAAAACGTGTAGTTAATGAGGGAATAAAGAGTTCGAGTATGGAAATAAATCTGAAGGATACAGAGTGTTTTTGTATTTTTTACCTTTTCCGAGAATATATAGAAGGAAGCTTAATTTAAAGAAATAGAGAGGAAAATAAAATGGGTAACGTTGGGATATTAATAGTTGGTCACCTGACTCTAGCAGAGGACCTAATTGCCACTACCAGGTTTCTCATTGGTGATGTGTTTGAGGTTAAAGTTAAGGGTTTATCCCTCAATCCTAGGGAAAAAGGTGACAAACTTTGCAAAATGGTTACGGATGCTATTAAAGAAGTTGATGAAGGGAAAGGGGTGCTTATTTTAACCGATCTGCTTGGCGGAACGCCGACAAATATCTGTATCCCTTATATAGAAAAAGGAAAGGTAGAGTTAATCACAGGTGTCAACCTTCCCATGGTTATTTCTTCTACAACAAATTACAAGGGAAAGACCTTAAGTGAGTTATCCGAATCCGTCAGAAACTCCGGGAAGGACAGCATTTATATAGTAAATGAACAAGTAAAGAGAAGACTTTAAGGATGTGAATTCTAAGGGTAGTATAACAAGGATTTAAGAAAAACGTATTAATGAGAGGTATGATGAGAAGGAGAGATCTCCAAATATTTAAAAAATTGCTACTGAAAGAGAAGGGAAGAATAGTAAAAAAATTGGAAGAGGTCGTTTCAGAAGATCT
>SMTZ1_10015448_pt1 | contig 16520 bp, 14 predicted proteins | sample DeeMarSWOR136_30_FD_25667 | JGI IMG/M metagenome (IMG submission 25667)
ATGGTCCAGCAGATTATCGCCGAGTTGAAAGGAAAGCTCCAGACTTTTGCGGCAGGAGCGGAGTCGGCGAGGCCTGCGAAAGTGAGCTTGAAGCCGTTTGAGGCGGAAGCCCTGGAGATACTTATCGCCTGGGGTGAAAAGAGAACTGATGCCTTGGAGTTGATTGAATTGGCCTCTCATAAACATCCTGATGTAGAATCGGCCGAAGAGCTGGTCCCATTGGTGTACAGGTTGAAGCAGGGAGTAGAGGTCTAAAATAGATGATAGATCATAGTTATTTATTCGATGACTACGAACAATGAACAACGAACTAAGAACTAAATTATGGCAATAGGAAGAGTTATAAGTGGGCAGTCTTTGAATGAGGCCGAAGAGAGCTTTAACGTTTCACTTCGACCGAAGTTCTTGGATGAATGTGTAGGCCAGTCCAGCGTCAGGGAAAAGCTGACAATTGCCATAGAAGCGGCCAAACAAAGGTCTGAGCCTCTGGAGCATATCCTGTTTTACGGCCCCCCCGGTCTTGGCAAGACTACCTTGGCTAATGTTGTAGCCAACGAGATGGGTGCAAGGCTGCGCGGTTCATCGGGACCGGCCCTCGTGAAGGCCGGTGATGTGATGGGACTTTTGAGTAATATAAACACGGGCGATGTCCTCTTTATCGATGAGATTCACAGGCTCAGTACTCCGGTCGAAGAGTTTATTTATCCTGCCATGGAGGAGTTCAGGGTTGATTTTACCGTTGACAGCGGTCTGCACGCCAAGACGATAAACTTTCCACTGAAGCGTTTTACTTTAGTCGGTGCTACAACACGTGCCGGGCTGCTGAGCGCTCCGCTTCGCGGTCGGTTTGGGATGTTGTATCATTTGGATTTCTACACCGGCCAGGAGCTTACGGCGATACTGAAAAGGTCGGCGAACCTGCTGCAATTGAAGTGCGAGGAAGGAACGCTCGAACTTATAGCGGGGCGGTCTCGTGGCGCGCCGCGGGTGGCCAACAGGTTGTTGAAGAGAGTACGGGATTATGCTCAGGTTAAAGGCACAGGGGTCCTTAGTACCGGGATTGTCGAAAGAGCGCTGGCGATGGAGCAGATAGATTCGTTGGGCCTCGATGAGCTGGACAGGGCCTTTTTACGTGCGTTGCACAATGTATATGATGGGGGACCGGCCGGGATCGACGCCATCGCGGCAACGCTCGGGGAGGAAAGAGACACGCTCGAAGATGTTGTTGAGCCGTATCTGTTGCAAATCGGCTTTTTAAGGCGAACAAAGAGGGGCAGAGAAATTACAAAAGAGGCCGATAAACATTTAGGGCTAAAGTTCCATAAAAAGAAAGCCGATTCTGAACAGGCAGGGTTGTTTGAGAAGGACAGGCAGTAAATTCAAATAAGTGAACAATTCTGCCGGTGCTGAGGGCAGGGTTTGATAATATGAAAGAAGAAATTTGTCAGGAATGCGGCGATATAATCGGTATTGCTGAGCAGGCTTATATATGCGAAGGCCGGATTGTCTGCGAAACCTGTGATAAGAAGCTGCGTCAAGAGCCTCGGCAGGACCAGCAACTCCGGGAGTCGCAGCCTCAGGAAGACTTGGAAAGTACCGATATATTCAAATCTCTAGAGCCGTTGGAATCCGATGAGCTTATGGAACAGAAGGAACCTGAAGGAGTCGAGGAACGCAAAGAGGTTTCCGAATCCATAGAGGATCGCAAGTCTGGAGAAGTTACGGATCTCCCGGAATCGAAAGAACCTCAAGATATCCTGGAAGACACAGATGTTTTAGAACCTCTGGTGGGCCGGGAATCAGAGCAGATTCAGGAAATCCTACAACCCGAAGAAGTCCGAAAGCTGGAAGAACCGCAGGAAGTTCAGAGACTACAAAAGATCTGGGAACCGAAAGAACTTGAGAACTTCTTGGAAGATAAAGAGGTCTTGCAACCTGCGGAGTCTCGGGAACCTGAAGAGCTTATGGAAACAAGGGGACTTCAGGAAATCCTGGAAGATAAAGAAGTCTTAGAACCCATAGTGCCTCTGGAATCTGAAGAGCTTACGGAGATGAAGGAACCTGAAGGAGTCGAGGAAAGTAAAGAAGTTTCCGAATCCATAGAGACACGGGAACCTGAAAAAGTTATGGATCTTGCGGAACAGAAGGAACCTCAGGAGTTTCCGGAATTTCAAGAACTCGAAAAACCTCAGGAAATATTAGAACCTCCTGAGCCTCCGGTATCCGAACAATTCCCCGAACCGAAAGAACCCGAAAAGGTCTTGGAAGATAAAAAAGCATTGGCATCTATGGAACCGGAGCAATCCGAAGAGCTTACGGAGATGAAGGAACCTGAAGGAATCGGGGAAAGTAAAGAAGTTTCCGAATCCATAGAGATACGGGAACCTGAAGAAGTTATGGGTCTACCGCAACATAAGGAACCTCAGGAGTTTCCGGAGTTTCAAGAACCCGAACAACCTCAGGAAATATTAGAACCTCCGGGGCCTCCGGTATCCGAACAACTCCCCGAACCGAAAGAATCCGAAAAGGTCTTGGAAGATAAAAAAGTATTGGAATCTATGGAACCGGAGGAATCCGAAGAGATTACGGAGCCGAAGGAACCTGAAGGAGTCGAGGAAAGCAAAGAAGTTTCCGAACCCATAGAGACACGGGAACCTGAAAAAGTTATGGATCTCCCGGAAAAGAAGGAACCTCAGGAATTTCCGGAATTTCAAGAACTCGAAAAACCTCAGGAAATATCAGAACCTCCTGAGCCTCTGGTTTCCGAGCAACTCCCCGAACCGAAAGAAGCCGAAAAGGTCTTGGAAGACAAAAAAGTATTGGAGTCTATGGAACCGGAGGAATCCGAAGAGCTTACAAAATCAATGGAATATCAACAACCGCAGAAACGCAAAAAGCTCTACGAAGTCCTGAGGGCTCGGGAGTCTGAGGATTTTGCGGAATATCAGGAATTCGAAGATGTCCCGGAGCCGAAAGAACATATAGGTGTACGGAAAAGGATGGGGCGTTCCGAATCCGCCCGGCTTCAGGAAACCCAGGAGCCTGAGGAATACGAAAAACCCGAAAATCTCCGGGACCTAATAGAAACTCCGGCCGGAACTCTTGAAGATGAACAGTTCGAAAGTGTACTTACTTCAAAACCATCTCCTCGTGAACGCAGGCGGATCAAGAGGACTAAGTCAACCCTGGTTTGTTTTTTACTTACTCTCTGGAGCCTGCTGTGTCTGTCTTTACTGTTCTATGTGCCCGGCCGTTATCAGGACTTCTTGAGAAACAGTGCTTTTGGAAAAAGGTTTCAGTTGGGTGGATTTGCTGATGATTGCCTGATACTATCCTTGATGGCTCTTTGGTTTTTGGGGGCTTTAATGATCTTTGTTATTACCACCGGTAGGCAAAAGGATAAATATCCCCTAAGAAGCTTGAGCTATTAAGGCTTTTGATTTTCTAAAATATACTTTGCCATTTTAGGTGGCCGGCCTAATGTGTTAGTGAAGTGGTGGATTAAAATCTTTTCGACTTCGTTCAGTGTTTTTTCATTCGACTCGGCAAGCATTTTCAAATTGGTCAGGCAGATCGCGGCATCTTTGCCCATTCTAATCCTATCCGGGAAGCTGCCCTCACAGTCTTTGCAAACAAGCCCGTTCACTGAACTGCTGAAATATACCTCGTTTCTCGTATCTCGCCTCTCGTGTTTCCTTTTGCAATTCACACAGTGACTTAAAATCGGCTGCAATCCGACTTCTTTGAGCAGGGACAACTGAAAAAGTATCAGCAATACAAGTGTTTCCCGATTGTCGATGCACGTTGCTTGTAGCTCGTTGGTATCTTGAAGGAATTGAAGGAAGCTGTCGAAAAGGTCGGCGTGCGGGTCGTAATCGTTTGTCAAATTGCTCAGCAGTTCGGTGGCAAGCAGACAACAGTTGAAGGCGAAAAGGTTTTCACTCAGATGGGTAAGGCCGGGCTCCTGCTCAAACTCGGTCAGGGTGGCGAGTTTTTCCCTGGTTGAATCGGAGAAAACGATTTTGCCGTGAGAAAATAATTCGATTGCCCCGTCGAATGCCGATTTGGGCCTTTTCGAACCTTTGGCGATGGCATTGATTTTGCCGCTGGCCCTGCTAAAAAACGTTACGATCTGAGATGTTTCGGAAAAATCTGCCGCACGTATGCAAATGGCAAAGTCCTTGGTCAGCATTTTTCCCCTTTCTGTTTTCGCCCGCTCATGTTAGAACCCCATCTTTATTTCGGCGCTTCCGGAGCAGTTAAGTTTTTTCATTCCTTGTACGCCATCACTTCCACCAGATGCCGGCCGGTATTAGCCGAGTTGGCCGTCTGCGTGACGCGGATGTAACGGACCGGACGTGGGTCGAACCGGCACGTATAACCTTTGACGGTGGAAAGTTCCTTGTTGTCGCGCCGGTCGGCCACCATCTCCCATATCCTGCCGTCGAGTGATGTCTCCACAGTGAAGCCGTAATAGCGCTTATCGCCGTAATAGCCGACTACCACGACGCGGCCGATCATCGTTTTTTGTTCCAAATCCACCTGCCACCAGGCCGCGTCCGCCTTGTGCTTGACGATGTCAGTGGCCCAAAAGGAATCGGTCGAACCGACGAAACCGTCGTTGGCCAGTCGGGCGGGGAAAGGATCCAGGGCACGGGTTTGAGCCAGTCGGCCGTATCTTTATACATTGCCAGCACCGTCGCCAAGTCCCAGTGCTTCTTCTGGTCCGCTCGCTGCACGACTTCAACGCTTTTGAGTGACCCTGCCAACGGCCGCGACTTCGGCAGACTGAGCACGATCCGCTTCGGCGGGGTTCGTTTCGGCGGTTCGAGTTTGGCTTCGACCCCCTTTGTCTTTCCCCGGATGGTCAGATTCATCCGGCCGAAGTGTGTGGGCAGACGTTCCACGCGAATTTCCTTGCCGTCGCCAAGCCACCAGTCGGGAACCGCGCTTAAAAGGTGCAGTTCGTTCCCGGCTTCATGCACGAGCATATGCCGGAGCATAATCGCATAGTTACACGCGCCGGTAACGTGCGGGATCGTATGACTCCAGGCCATGCGTTTCTTGTAGTAAATGCCTTCGGGGAATGCATGGGCGGCTGTCGAGTGCAGCAGGTACCAGTAGAAATCCTCGACGACCTGCTCATCCCGGCCCCGAACAAGGTCGGTCATCGTCGTATAAGCGCCCATATAGGGATGGATGGCTTCGACATTTCCCGTACCCTTCCACTGAATGGTTCCTTCGATGTACCCGCCAGCGAAATCCTCTCGAACATGCCGGCTCAGTGCCCCAACACGGGGATCGTCGCGTTTGAAAAGCTCGGTCGGCCAGAGTGTCTCGGTGTTGCCCCAATGTGTGCCGTGCCTTTCCCAGCTCGGCGGAAAATGCTCAAGCCCGGCATGTTTCCAAGCCGCATCGATAGCCGTGCGGTAGTCTTTCATCTCTTCACGCAGTTGTTTTTCGTCGGCTTTCTTTCCAAGCACGCGGGCGGCATCGGCCGTGCAAAGCATTCCACGCAGGTTCCACAAATCGTAACCGACAATGTGGTATTTCCCGTCCCAGAGGCACTCGCCGTCGGCAGGGGCGTTCGGCAGCACACCGGCAAATGGCGAGGTTGTCGTGCGCCTCGCCTTCATCGTCCACCGCACAGCACGCAGCATCTGCGGGTACACCCGTTCGAGAAACTTCCTGTCCCCGCTTATCCTGTAATACTGCCACAAAGTCCAAACGGCCTGGCCGTTCGCATCGAACTGGTTTTTCTGTGATTCGAATCGGCCGTCGTCGCGCTGGCGCACAAGGTAGAGTTCGACCGCCTTGGCGGCGGCGTCCATTAGCCCGGCTTCCTCGAGCTCCATAACTTGGTAGGCCCCGTCACGGATGTAAAACGTGTCGTAGAAATCCTCGCCACCGTGCACCTCGCCGTGGTCATTTGCAATCAACTGGCAAACGTGGGCCGCCCGCAGCGCTTCTGTAGCCTTTCGGCAGGGCACCTCTATCCCGGCCGCACTATCAATCACGCCCTGCCAGTATTGGGCCGTTCGTTTGAGCCACAACCCTGCATCCTTATTGTCATATTTGCCGGGTTCGTCGATAGCAAAGAACGTGTATCGGGCGACGCCCTCGGCCGAGCCGCCGGCCGCCAATCGCCACGACCAGGAATGCTTCCGGCGGAGCGCCTTATCGCTCTTTGTTTCACTCTGTTCTTCCGGTGTTCTCGGCGCCTTCACCTGAACGTTCGGCCCGACTTCAACATTTGCCTGAGCCGGTTCATTTGATGTATTGGTTGCCTTGACTCGAATCCAGACCAAAAAGTTCTCACCCTCAGTTGGCCAGTCGAACGCATTCCGCCAATCCCTGACGTCCGGCAGCGGCGTCGCCCAGTAGGCAATTTCATATCGCATCGGCCCTTCCATGGCCTCGACCAGGATAACAGGCATCCACCCGTGCATTGCCCGCTTGCAGTCTTCCCGTCTTAGGAACCTGCGGTTGGCGCCGATGCGAACTTGTATCAGTGTCTTACCGGATAGTACCACCTCGTTATCGGGCGTGATTCGACTGCCGTGAATGTAGTCTTTCAGGCCGACGACGTTCCAATTATTTGCGAAGTAGTCAAAGCCTTCCGCAGTCGAAACCTCTTCGCCTGCCGGACCCGCTGTGGAACCCTGCAGGCACACGAAGAGGGCAACAAAGATTGCAGCGTGAATTCTCATCATTCCTGCTCCTTCCTTTCTATTGTTTGTAGTGCTCCTGTTTCCCATACAACCTTGCCTAACTGTACCGCTAAGCCTGTTTTTACGTAGAATATCAACAAAATATAAAAAATCAAAATGCAAAATTTTGTACGCCTGATAGAAACACTTTTTTAGCCTTCGACTCTGTCGAAATTCAAAATCTGAAAAAAACCGGAAAAACGTGGTTTCCACGATAGACAAAAATACCCCATGCGGGATAATGGTTAATAGACTGTTTGACGTGAGGTTCGGATTTTGGCTTATAGAATCTTTCCGACAATGTTATTATGTGGGGAAAGGGCCTATGAAATGCTTAAAAATCCTCAAGATTGCTTTGTTGAGAGGTTATGTTCTCATCGCAATATCGGCTCTTTGTTTTGTTTTGACCGCAGGAATATGGTTATTATATGGCGAGCCAAAGACAATCACCACAGATCCAGACTATTCATTGGGTACAAAGGGGGTCACTCGCTATATGCCTATAGAGAAATACGAGCGATATGACTTTTGGTGGGGTCTCTTTGTAAAAATTGGCTTTATCAGCGGGCTAACAGGAGCAATATTGTGCCTTTGGGCGCATAGACCCAAGTAATCTCAAGATCGGAGAAAGCTCATCATATACAAAGGTATGGCGCTAAATGAGTGGGGCTGCTATGAGGAAAGCATGTAGAGTGTTCAAAATAAAATTTGCACACGCGGAATTTTAGAGTTTCTTATTGTTCTTCACTTTTTGTGATTTTGATGCGTTTTATTCTTCTTGCTTCAGCGGAAACTATTGTAAAGTTCAAATCTTTGTAATCGAAGCTTTCCCCGGTCTTGTTTTTACAGCGGTGTCAGCGGTTCAGGCGCTTTTACTTTTCATCTGTTGATACGCCACCTCTGATATATTTGCCTGACTGCTTGCGTGTTCGATAGTCATGTTCACGAGGTTTCCATCTGCATCTAGGTCGACGTATATATTCTCGTTTATCTCTTTGGTCTGTGCTACTTGATTGACCGAAAACTCCATTAAAGCAGTATCCGTATCTGTAAAATATTTGATTTTCATGGCATTACTCCTGGAAATCGCGATCAAAGAAGGCGTTGTGTATGGTTACACCGTCCGAAAGCAGGATAATCCGTAGATATTTTTCTGCCTCTTTAATGTATATCCATTTTCGGACTCTGCCGTCTTTCTGAATCTCTGTTCTTAAGGGTTTATCTATAGCATTCTGAATCCATTCTTCCTTGATACATGAACGATCCGGTCGAGTTCTTGTATAAAGAAAATACTGAGTAAATTTCATTTCTATTTTTCTTGCCTGAATTTTGAATTATATAGCGCTGTATGAGAACACTAAAAATCTTATTTTACTTATTAAGAGTATGAACAGCAAGTCATTCTTTCATCTTGCTGTATCATTCGACTGCTTGGGTTAAACTCAGTATAGATTTACTCAGAGCAGCCTTGCTTGCTTCCTTCATTGTAATGAGATTTTTTTATTGTTCTTTGTTTTTAGTGATTTTGATGCGTTTTATTCTTCTTGTTTCAGCGGAAGCGATGGTAAATTTCAGATTTTCGTATTCGAAGCTTTCGCCTGTTTTGGGAATGTAGCCTAAGTGCGAAAACACGAATCCCCCGATGGTGTCGTAGTCCTCGTCTTCCGGCAGATTCAATTCGAACTGGTCATTGAGGTCGTCTATGTATGTTCTTGCATCGGCCTCAATAGTGTTTTGGTCGATTTTCTTTACTGGTTTTGGCGGTGTTTCTTCGTATTCGTCTGCTATTTCCCCGACAAGCTCCTCGATGATGTCCTCTAATGTTACGATACCGGCTGTCCCGCCGTATTCATCGAGAACAACGGCTATGTGCAGCTTTTGATTTTGAAATTCGTGCAGCAGCGTACGCAGCGATTTTGTTTCAGGTACATAATAAGCCTCTCTCATTTTGTTTCTGAGATTGAAATCCGCCGGTTGTTTTCCGATTTCGGTCAGTAGGTCCTTGGCGTAAATCATACCGATTATCTTGTCTATGTTTTCCTCATAGACCGGCACACGAGTATGCCCGACGCTCGTGATGGTATCAAGAACCGCCTGCAGGTCCGAGTTTACTTCGACGGCTGCAATGTCCGTGCGCGGTGTCATAATCTCATCCGCCGTAGTCTCGTCCAGCTCCAGCACACTTTCAATCATCTCCTGCTCCTCTTTGTCTACTACACCCTCTATCCTGTGTTGCTCAAGGTCGGTCAGAAATTCTTCATGCTTTTCTTCCTGTTGCTCTTGAAGTGTTGTTGGTGCAATACCGGCTAAGCGCCTTACCAGCCCGTCATATAATCTAAAGACATAAAGAATGGGCCAGGCGATAGTTGCAGACACCATTAGTAATTTGAACGTTCGGCTGAGTATCTTTTCACCTGAATATTTTGCCCAGGCATGAGGAATTGCCAGGCTGAAAAGTGAAAATATTACGCAAAATGCAGCAGTTGGCGATGAGCCGATACAGAGAGCAGGCCAAAATCAGTTGTTCGGCATTTTCCGCAAGGCCATCGATTAGGTTTTCTTTATTTATTTTTTTGAATGCATCGTGAAGTTTTGCCAGTGAAAATGTCCGTAGAGCTACGGAATTCACAGAGAAGAAAAACACGCAACCGGTCAGAAAACAAACCAGCAATACAATCCAACCAAGACTCACTTAAGTCCTTTCAATTAATTTAACGCAAAATTTACACCGCGCAAATCACAGCACTGTTTTGTTCTTATTATATACCAAACCGTATCCGAGTTGTTGTAAAATTTCGTCTTCGGTATCATGCATTTTTTTGGCCTCTGTTTTTGTGGAATCATCAAATCCAAGGTTGTGCAGCAGACCGTGGATTATGTAAAGTGCCAGTTCCGCCTCGCACGAATGATCTCGTAATTTTGCTTCTTTTAGGGCCCTTTCGCCGTTTACGACAAGCTCGAATAATTTGTCGGCTTTGGAGCGGCCCGGATCGTCCGACAAATCGAAACTCAAGCAATCAGTTGGACGGTCGCTGTTTAGAAACTCTTTGTTTACTCTGTGTATTTCCGCGTCATCCACTATTGCTATGCTTACGGTTGCTTTTGAGAGCCTGAATCGGGAGCAGACGCTTTTGGCAAGTTTGGTTAGCTTGGCAAGATTGACATCCAGACCATCGAAACTTGTGGTGATTTGAACGTTTATGTCCTGTTCCTGGTTGGTGTGGCCCATGATTGTTAGTGGTTTTTTTGATTGTTCTGGTTGGATTGAGTTTTTGTTTCCTGTGGTTCGTCCGGTGCTTTTGGATATGCGACTCGGCCGTGATGGTGGGCGGCCAGTGTCTTGGAAATACTGGCCTCTATCTGACTTAATTCCCTCAGCGACAGTTCGCATTCGTCGAATTGACCGTCCTGCAGACGTTTCATAGACATATTATGCACGGCGGCTTCGATTTTCGTTGGGGTTAATTCGCCATGCATGGATCTGACTGCGCCTTCGACTGTGTCGGCAAGCATAACAATCGCCGCTTCTTTGGTTCGAGGCTTTGGGCCGGCGTATCTAAATTCACTTTCAGAAGGCGGAGACTGTTTTTCATCCTGCTTCTTTTTGGCCTCGCTGTAAAAATATTCGATCAGAGTTGTGCCGTGGTGTGTTTCGATAAACTGCCTCAGCACGGCAGGCAAGCCGTATTCCTTCGCCATTTCTATACCATCTTTGACATGACCGACGATTATCAATTGACTCATCGCTGGAGACAGTTCGACATGACGGCTCGTAGAACCTATCTCGTTCTCGACAAAATAGCTGGGCTTGTTGATTTTTCCGATATCGTGGTAATAAGCGCCTACCCTGCACAAAAGTCCGTTACAATCGATGGCCTCAGCGGCGGCCTCGGCGATAGAACCCAACAGAAGACTATGGCTGAAAGTTCCCGGTGCCTCCATGGCAAGTCTTTTAAGAAGGGGTTGATTGGCATCGGAGTAGTCAAGCAGTGTCATACTTGTCGCTATTCGGAATATCTTTTCGATGAGAGGAAGCAAACTTTGTATGAATAAGCCCACCAGAAAGGTTGCCAGAGCGTGCCATCCTGCGTTTTTAAACATATCGGCGGTCGGCTTTTGTGCAAGATAGTCCAAACAAAGCACTGTTATGAATACCATTGCTGTTGCCAGCGTGCTTACCTCGAGAAGTTTCATGCGTGTGCGTATCTCTTTCAAAGAGAAGCAGCATGTAAAGATACCGGCACACATCGTTAAAAAAAGCGATATGTTTTGCTGGCCGGATACCGCGAAACAGGCTAATATGGCATAAAAAATGCTCATGCCTATTGCGAAACGCTGGTCATAAGCGATGGTCATGATGATTGCTGCCGTAACGGCCGTACCCGTCGCCCATGAAGTCTGATTAGTCAGGAAGTTGCCGAGTTTTGTTGTGGCCAGTAATAGGATAAAAAGCCCCGCCAATATCAGGGCCCTGATATGTTTTTTTATAATCCGTATCTGGTAGTGAAGGATATAAAAAGTGGCGGCTAAAGAAATCAATGATACTATAATAGTCACCGGAACAAGGTCACGATAAAACTGCTCGCGAATCTGTTCGAACGAAAGAATTAAAACGCAGAGGGTGACGAATAGCAGCCACAACAGGGCGGAGATTAGACTATCAGTTTTGGCAAAACGGCTTATTTGCAGGAAAGGTGCGGCCGTAATGTTCTTGCGGACCTGATTTCGTCGTGGACTCGTTTTTTTGAACAACCGCATTTATATGTCCTTATATATTGAATAGAAAAAATAAACAAACACTATTCGTTTTTTCTTTTCCTGTTGCCTTTCGGCTCTTGAATTTTCTTGTATGCCCGAACGATATTTTGGACCAGTCTATGTCGTACTATGTCTCTGCGAGTTAACTTAACGCACGAAATTCCCTTTATTCGACGCAGTATTTCAATGGCTTCAACCATTCCGCTTTTCTGCCCTTTTTCCAAGTCAATCTGCGTTATATCACCGGTTATTATCATTTTCGAACCGTGCCCCAGTCTTGTCAAGACCATTAACATTTGCAGTGGAGACGTGTTTTGGGCTTCGTCACAGATGATGACCGCCTGGTTTAAAGTTCTTCCCCTCATAAAGGCAAGCGGGATGATTTCGATAATATCAAGCTCTATGAATTTTTTCATCTGTGAAAAATCCATCATATCTTCCAGGGCGTCGAAAAGCGGTCGAAGATATGGATTTACTTTTGCCTGGATATCACCCGGTAGAAATCCGAGTTTTTCCCCGGCCTCGACCGCCGGTCGGGCAAGGACGATTCTCCTGATTTGTTTTTTCTTGAGCATCGAGGCTGCGACTGCCACCGCAAGGTAGGTTTTGCCCGTACCTGCAGGACCGATACAAAACGTCAGGTCGTTGGCAAGCATCGCTTCAATATATTTTAGCTGTCCACTGGTGCTTGGCTCAATTACCTTTTTGCCCGAATACACTCTAATGGCCTTGCCCGTCTCGGCGGTTTTCGATGGGCCGCCTCGGCTGATAAAACCGTCTATATCTTCGGTCGTCAGTGTGTTGTGTTTAATCAGGTGTTTTTGCATTCTGTCGATAATGTCAGCGGCCTTGTTTACATTTTTTTCCTTGCCCGTTATTATTAAGTTTGACTGCCGGGCCGTGATTTTGATGTCAAGAGATTGGCGCAGAAGGCGAAGGTGACTGTCGGCGGGGCCAAACAATTCAGGCAACTTCTGGGCTGAATCTAATTGTATCGTAACTTCCAATGTCTTCCTCTATTTGCCGGAGGCCAGCGTAAAAAAAAGATATGCAAAAGGTGCCGCAAACAGCGGCGAATCAATGATGTCCAGAATTCCTCCGAATCCCGGCACTTTGTTGGATGAATCTTTTGTCTCTGCGTCCCGTTTCATCATAGACTCTACCAGATCGCCAACCTGCCCTGTAAAGGCAATAAAGATGCCAAAGATTACAGCTGGCAACCACCATATTATATCACAACATGCTCCAAAGAGAAAACTGACTATTACCGCTGCTGTGACCGCCCCACCCATACCTTCCCAGGTCTTTCCGGGGCTGATTTTGGGTGAGAATTTGTGCTTGCCAAACATGACACCGACTGTGTAAGCACCTATATCAGCAGACTTTACAACGAAAATAAACATCAACAACGGCCATAAGCCAAAGTCTAGGCGAATCCCGACTACGAAGGCGCTGAAAAAGCCTATATAAATAATAGAAAAATAACTGGCCCCACAATTGGCTATTACTCCGGATGTGCCAAAGCGAAAATATTGGTATAAAAGCAATGCACATAAACAGGAAACTAAGAGCAGCAATAGATAAATCATGGGCTGCATTTCGATAAGCTGCTGCCAATACCAGGTGCCTGCAAACAGGATCGAGGAGATGATTGCAACAGGCTTGAAAATCCTCAGGTTTTTGGCCTTGGCCAGCTTGGCTAATTCGAACTGTGCGGGAATTATCACACCGGCGATAAGAATACAAAGAAGAGTCCCTTGGACGGTCCTGTCGTCGGCGGCCGAAGCGGTCAAAGAGCCGTCCAGCCATCCGTCGAAAATGACAATCCCGGTAAAGACCAACGTCATTAATGTACCATAAAGCAGTCTGTGTTTGAGCATAATCTCTCGTATCTTGTATTTCGTATCAGATAAGCTTTACGATCCACAAGATGTGCTTTTAATAGTGCCGAAGCGCCGGTTGCGTTTTGAGTAAGCCAGTATCGCTTTTTCCAAATCCGTTTTTTTAAAGTCAGGCCAGAAAGTTTTGGTAACGTAGAATTCACTGTATGATATTTGCCAGAGCAAAAAGTTGCTGATTCGCATTTCGTTTGCCGTTCGTATCAATAAGTCCGGTTCGGCCAAACCGGCCGTGTAGAGGTGCCGGCTGATGCACTCTTCGTCGATTTCTTCCAGGCCAAGTTGACCATTTTTGTATTGTTGGGCAATTTTTTTCGCTGCGTCAACGATTTCCGCTCTGCCCCCGTAGTTCAAAGCCAGCGCAAGCGTCATTCCTGTATTGCCCGACGTGATTTCTATGGTCTTTGCAAGCTCCTTTTTAACCGCTGCCGGCAGGTGGGTCAGTCGGCCCAGGTGAATGAGTTTTACGTTGTTTTTCATTACCGTCGAGCGAATACCAACAAGGTATTGGGCATAGAGGTGCATAAGAGTATTGACTTCCTCTTTGGGTCTTTCCCAGTTTTCCATACTGAAAGAATATATCGTCAGGGATTCAATCCCAAAGTCCACGCAGCACTGGGCTATTTCCTCGACGGTCTTTCCGCCTTGGCGATGACCTTCTGCTCTTGGCAGGCCTTTTTTCTGCGCCCACCGGCCGTTTCCGTCCATAATTATCGCTATATGGCGAGGAATTTGTTCGATTGTAACACCGAGTCGCTTGGCCGTTTTTTCAAGTTTCTCTTCGAAGCTCTTCATCTAACAATTAACAAAAAATACAATTATAAACTAAACAGGTTTTAATTTTTCGATTTTGTTTCGATTATCTGAATATTGTCTGATTTCGTTTTGGCCCCACACCAATCATTGTAACGGGTTTTCCCGTCATTTCTTCGATCCGACAAACATAGTTTTGGGCGTTCTCAGGCAAATCGTTGAAGTCCCTTACCTCCGTAATCTCCTCCTCCCAACCCGGCACGGTTTCATAGACGGCCGACGCCCGTGAGAGTTGGGCCGAGTTTGTTGGGAAAAAGCTGGTTTGCTCTCCGTCGATTTCGTATGCCTTGCAGATATTTAGTTCTTTTAAGCCCGACAGTGTGTCAAGATGCATCAGCGCGATACAATCGATTGCCCCGATGGTTATCGCGTATGATATCGGGACAGCGTCGAACCAGCCGCATCGGCGGGGCCGTCCCGTTGTCGTTCCGTATTCCTGTCCCCTGTCACGGATGTATTGGCCGATATCGTTGTCCTGCTCGGAAGGGAACGGGCCGGCGCCGACCCTTGTTGTATATGCTTTGATTACACCAATGAATTTGTCCACTATTTTAGCCGGCACTCCACAACCGGCCGGCATTCCAAGTGAACTCGAATTAGAACTGGTTACAAATGGAAATGTCCCGTGGTCCAGGTCCAGAAGCGAACCTTGCGCCCCCTCGAACAAAATTGACTTGCCGTCGGCAATTGCGTTGTGCAGAAATTGCGTCGTATCGGTCCTAAACGGCGACAGTTTCTCTGAATAAACTTTGCACTTCTCGAATAGCTCACCGGCACTTGTCGGCTCCGCGTCATAAAGAGCGGCAAATACCTTGTTCTTATAGTCCACGATTGCTTGCAGCTTGACCTTGAGATTCTCAAGGTCTGCCAGATCATCAATACGCACCGCATAGCTTCTGCCTACTTTATCTGAATAACACGGCCCGATTCCTCGAACGGTCGTCCCGATTTTGTTCTTGCCCAGCGATTCTTCCCGCAACTGGTCCTCTTTCTTGTGATAATCCATCACCAGGTGCGCGTTTCCACTAATAAAAAGTCGCCCGTTTAGTGTAATATCTTTTTGCCCGAGTGTCTCAATTTCCTCTAAGAGGACCTGTGGATCAACAGCCACGCCATTTGCAATTACGCATGTGGTACCGGGACGGACCGAACCGCTCGGCAAAAGGTGCAGCGCGAATTTCGTCTCGCCTACAACAACCGTATGCCCGGCGTTGGCGCCGCCGCCGTAGCGCACAACTATATCGCTGTTCTCGGCGAGGATATCAACAATCTTGCCTTTGCCCTCGTCGCCCCACTGCAATCCCACTACGCAACAATTCATTTCTATTTACTCCCGGTCGTTCCAGTTTTCTTTCAGAATCCCCATTTCTTACCGTGGTTCCCGTTTTGCGACAAATCACAAAACACAGGCCAAAGATAAACCGCAAAGGCTCATGCACCCAGCCTGTTGCGGTTAAACCATTAATTTCTAAGGCCGAAGGATTATAACCGACTAATTATCACGGTTCAAGTTTTTTTCAATATAAGAAAAAAGCTCAAAAAAAGCCTGAAATCCAATCCTCAAGCCTTTTGTTGAAGCAAAATACCTGTGTGTATATAGGACAATGCGGCAATCTCAATTATCATTCATCAATTTTATATGTTCATTCCCATAAAGCTTGTCTCTGCCCTGATGGGGGGCGCCGAATCCATGACAAATCCCGATCGTTCCAAATGGAGGATCTTCCGGAAGCAGTCAGAAAGCTTGAATTTTTAAGGGATAGTCGATATTCTATCGGATACCGGGCTTGGCAGCGTAGCTGGGCAGACTTGAATGGAATTCTCAGAATTCTTAAGGATGAGCTGTGAAAGTAGCTATAGTATATAACCGTGATTTGCGGAATGTTATTAACCTGTTTGGCATCCCCAATCGGGAAATCATCGGGAAAAAAACCATTGAGCGTATTGCTAATGCCCTCCGCGCCGGCAGGCATCAGGTAAAAGCTTTTGAAGGCGACAAGGACCTGGTTGACCGTTTAGAGGAATTTATGCCAAGGGTTATTAAGGGCGAACTACCGGGCCTGGTCTTTAATGTCTCTTACGGCATTCAGGGTCAGGCGCGTTATGCTCATATACCCAGTATCCTGGAAATGGTGGGCATTCCATATGTGGGTTCCGGCCCCTTGGCTCACGGACTTGCTTTGGACAAGGTCGTTGCTAAAATGATTTTTCACCAGCACGGCATTCCCACACCTGACTTTGCCGTAATGGATTCCTGGGAGGATGAACTGCCGGACTTGAAATTCCCGTTAATTGTCAAGCCCAAAAATGAAGCTGTATCATTTGGAATTCAAATTGTACG
>SMTZ1_10003892_pt1 | contig 16516 bp, 11 predicted proteins | sample DeeMarSWOR136_30_FD_25667 | JGI IMG/M metagenome (IMG submission 25667)
GAATTGAACATGAACACTACGGGCACCGGTATAGATATCGTCGCAAGCCCAGCGGCTTCTACTGCGTATGGCGTCAGGGTGAATGCAGACCAAAGCGCTGCCAATAACTACACCATCTATGGCCTGTATTCTGATACTGATTCTTCCGCATCTTCCGCAAGTGCATACGGCATGTACTCCAATGTTCGAAAAGAGACCGGTACGGGTAATATTTATGGTGGCTACAACTACGCCTACCACAATGGGACAGGGGGATATACATACGGTACCTATTCGTATGCTTCCGGCAGCGACGAGGGGATCACCTATGGTATCCTGGCAACCGGTCATAAAGATTCCACTGATACAGGCGGAACTGCCTACGGTGGATATCTCACTGGAGACAATGATAGTTCCGGTAATTCCTATGGTGTCTACGGCAGGGCCGTAGGCTCCGACGGGACCAACTACGGCGTCTACGGCTATGCTTCAGGCGGAACAACCAACTATGCTGGTTACTTTAGTGGCGAAAAAAGCTATTTTAGCGGAGATGTCGGCATCGGGACTACGACACCGGATTACAAACTTGAAGTTAATGGTACGATGGGAACCTCGGCAGATGCATCTGGCAAGTTACGTGTAGGAAGATATAGTGCCGATTATCCAAACTCTTACATAAGTGCTTCCGGCAGCGCAGAGTCAATGCGCCTACAAATCGGTGACTCTACAAAAATGGTCATAACAAGCAGTGGTAACGTCGGCATCGGAACGGATTCACCGACAGAAAGACTGACCATCCGAGGCGGAAATCTCTTGATCGAGAGGTCTGATGGAACAGACATTGTGGAGCTTGGTGAAGGACTTGACTACGCCGAAGGTTTTGACGTATCTGCTCAGGATAAAATCGAACCCGGTTCGGTCCTCGTTATCGACGCTGATAATCCCGGCAAGCTGGCTCTGAGCAATACATCTTATGATACAAAAGTGGCCGGCATCGTGGCCGGCGCCAAAGGCCTGGGCTCCGGTGTACGCTTGGGGGCAGGTCAGTTTGACTATGATGTCGCTCTTGCAGGCAGAGTTCATTGCAAGGTCGATGCTACTAAGGAAGGCGTAAAGCCGGGAGATTTACTAACTACCTCTGCTACTCCGGGCTATGCAATGAAAGCTTCGGATTATACGCATGCTCAAGGTGCTATTTTAGGAAAGGCCATGGAAAGTATCGAAAAAGGCCAAAAAGGACAAATATTAGTTCTTGTAACCCTGCAGTAAGATAAGGAGGTAACGAACATGGAAAATTTAAGAAATAAAATCCTGGTTGCCTTGCTGATAGCTGTAGGGCTGACGATACCGATTCAGGCGAAGATGGCCACGATGGATGAAGCCCTTAATGTCGCCAGCAACTGGATTGACCTCGTCATACAGAAAAAAGGCAGCTGGGGCGATGCAAATACTGCTTTCATACAAGACATCCAGGAATTCAAACAGGGCCAGAGAACGATTGGATATTTCTGCAATGTCGAGCCAGTCGGATACATCATAGTCTCCCTTCGAAAGGAGCTGGCACCGATAAAGGCGTATTCGGCAAGATGCAATCTCGACCCCGCTTTCGGAGAGGGAATGGCTGACCTCATAAAAGGCAAGATGGAAGAAATACTCAACGCGATAGAACAACAGGCAGGTCCAATCCAAACGGCTCGAACCGAAGACGTTAGCAGGCTTGTTGAAATCAACTACGGCAATGCATGGGCCGAGCTGGAAGGGGATATTTCGATGGTTCAGTGGGATCTTGATTCCGACGAAGGTGATATCAGTGCTGCAAACTACCAGGAAGGTGACATCATGCTCACTACGAACTGGCACCAGGGCGATCCTTATAACCATGACTGCCCGGCGCCACCGGGAGGAGATGATTGCACGGCAGCACACTGTGTTGTAGGCTGTGTGGCCACAGCAGGTGCGCAGGTAATGCGTCATTGGTGCTGGCCGCCTTATGGCGTCGGAATCGGGTACAGCGATTTTTACGATTGGCCCAATATGCCGGATAGTGTCACGGCTGGTTCACCGGCAGCAGAAAGAAACGCTGTAGCTGAGTTGAGCCATGAAATAGGCGTGGCAGTGGGAATGGGATACTGCCTGGGTTCTTCAAGCCCCTGTGCTTCAACTGCCAACACCTATGATATGGAGGATGTCTACGAAGACCAGTACCGCTACTCCACTGTGTGTGCAAAACGCGATCGCACAAGCTATAGTGCCGTGGACTGGTTTAATCTTATGAAGGTCGACTTCAATGTAAATCGTGTTATACAATACCGAATCAAAGGTCATTCCATCGTCGGCGATGGCTGGCAGGAAATTGGAACAACTCCTACACGACAATACCACATGAACTACGGATGGTCGGGAACATCGGAAGATACGTGGTATACTCTCGATGCACTCTATCAACCGGGTGGCGGCACAACAAACGATGAATATATGCTGGAAAATATCTATCCGGCGCAGTCCCTGCACAGTGTTATATCCGGTACATACACACGACAATCGTTTTATTATCGCTATTTCAACGTGGATGCTACAGGCACAAGCGCCACCTTTGATCCCGGACAGTACCTGCAGTTTTTGCCTGGCATTACGCTAACCTGTACCAGTACAACCGGTGGCTCCATTCGATTCAATAGTTCGAGTTCTAACCTTACACGACTTTTCAGCCGCAACGGCGATAGAACACAAGGCGTACGCCTGAATAGTGGTGGTACAATCAAGCTGAATGGTTACGGCTGCATCAAATTTGATTAAAGGTTGTTTTAAACTGGACAAATTAAGAACAAAATGATAAAATACATCGTTGATTAATCAGTTCCAAATTATACGGAACCATCATAGAATCAGGAGAGAAAAATGAAGAAGAGAAAAAGGATAACTTACATACCCCATTTAATAATTTCGGTTTTACTGCTGTTTATTGTATCGTTTGCATCAGTTGCAAGCGGACAATACGAAATAAGCTGGTATACAATCGACGGCGGCGGCGGAAGAAGCAGCGGCGGGCCATATACGCTTATGGGAACAATCGGCCAGCCGGACGCGGCCTACTCGGCCGGCGGTCATTTCGAGCTGCTCGGCGGATTCTGGCCCGGCGGGCCATTGTGTTTTGTCAACTTCGAACACTTTGCACGATTTGCCGAATACTGGTTGGAAACAGGAATCGGATTACCGGCTGATCTGTATGAGGACATAGATAATGAGGTCAATCGGCATGATTTGAGAGTCTTTGTCGAGCAGTGGCTCTGCTATTGCCCGACCGATTGGCCGCTGAAATAAAAGAAATAGCGATAAATAAAGATAATGTGAAGAGTTCAATTAATTGCTCGGATTCACTAAAATTCCATTGACTTTATTCACAAAATATGGTATAAACAATATCGCAGGCTAACCCCTGTGGTGTACGTATTGAAAGTAGTTCTTTGAAAGAACCGATACCCAAAACTCAGGGAAATCAGGCCTTGATGCATCGGAAATGCCTACTTTGATAGGACTTTCGGACTTAAGCAACGATTGCCCACGTGGACATAATGGGTTCTTTTCAGACACTTTCTTACGGCATTAATGGAGGAAAGCCTCGCAATTAATAAAAAGGCCTGTTTATACAGGCCTTTTCTTTTTCCCGTCCATTTTATTCCAGCTTAACGCAAGGAATATCGGACGACCATGTTCTAACAAATCCACAAGGTACAGACGCATGTCTTGTGGGACAACTGCTTTGTTTTTTGAATTTAAGCTGAAAAATAGAATGGTCGATTATACCACTGCTATGAGCTATTTTTCCCTGTAGCTAATGATGTTTTGTTTTAATTGCAACAAAGAAACCTACCTTATGGAGAGACAGGAATGCCGAATGTACGCAATTTCATGGTTTTACCAACATTGCCAGACTCACTGACGGACCTTGAGATAATAGCCAGGAATATGTTTTGGTCCTGGAATCCGGAATTCGTAGACCTGTTCAAACGTATCGACAGTAATTTATGGATAACCTGCGGTCACAATCCGGTCAAGTTTCTCTGTAGTGTGTCGCAGGACTGCTTGAAAACTGCTGCTGAAAATGAAGGTTTTTTGTGCCATTTACAGCGGGCCGCCGAAAAGCTCAAATCATATCTTGAAGGGCCTACCTGGTTTGAGAAAGTATGTTCAAAACATACAAAACCACTTATTGCATATTTCAGTGCCGAGTTTGGGCTTCATGAGTGCCTGCCTATTTACGCCGGCGGATTGGGAATTCTGGCGGGTGATCACTTGAAAAGTGCTTCTGACCTCGGTGTTCCAATAGTCGGAATTGGGCTTCTGTATCAAAAAGGCTATTTCCGCCAACATTTGAACATCGATGGTTGGCAGCAGGAGGTTTATATCGATAATGATTTCTATAATATGCCCATTGAACTGGTTCGCAAAAAAAGTGGCCGGCCGTTGACCATTAGTGTTGAATTTCCGAGAAGGTCTGTCTCAGCACAGATTTGGTGCGCTTCCATAGGCAGGGTAAAATTATATTTACTTGATACAAACATAGATGCCAATTCTTCGGCTGACCGCCTGATCACCGCCAGTCTTTATGGCGGTGATAGTGAGCTGCGAATTCGTCAGGAGATTATATTGGGCATCGGCGGATTAAAGGCCCTGTCTGCTATGAATATTGAGCCGACTGTCTGTCATATGAACGAAGGACACGCCGCATTTGTTACGCTGGAACGCATACGAAAATTACGAAGTGAAAAGAATATGACTTTTGATGAAGCTGCAGAAGCAACAAGGGCAGGCAATGTGTTTACAATGCATACCTGTGTAAAAGCCGGCCTCGACGAATTCTCCGTGGATCTCATGGACAAATATTTCGGCAGTTACTTTCCCCATCTTGGAATAAACCGGAAGCGGTTTTTAGCTTTGGGAAGAATACTTCCGGATGATGAACTTGAACCGTTCAAAATGGCAGTTCTTGCATTGGGACTTAGCAGCTATGTAAACGGCGTGAGCAAATTGCATGGACATATATCACGGGAGATGTTTTCAAGTCTCTGGCCTGGTCTGCCTGTGAATGAGGTCCCCATAAAGTACATCACAAACGGTGTACACATCAATACCTGGACATCTGACGAGATGAACTCTCTATACGAAAGGTACTTTGGACCTAACTGGGTGGACAAAATCACTGATAAATCGGTCTGGAATAACATTGAACAAATTCCTGATGAAGAGCTGTGGCGGGCCCATCAACGCTGCAAGGAGCGATTAATTGTCTTCGCACGCAGAAGGCTCAAAGCTCAGATACAAAGGCGAGGCACCTACCATTCAGAATTGAACTGGGCCGACGTCGTTCTGGACCCTGAGGCACTGACTATAGGTTTTGCCAGGCGATTTGCCACCTATAAAAGAGCCAATCTGTTGCTGAAAGACCCGCAACGGCTTTTAAAACTGCTTAGTGACACCAATCGACCTGTTCAGATCATTTTCTCGGGTAAGGCCCACCCCAAAGATTCTGAGGGTAAAGACATTATACGTCAGATTATTAACTTCGCCAACCAGTATAATCTTAAACGGCGTATAGTATTTCTGGAAGATTATGACATGAATGTCGCCAGAGTCATGGTACAGGGTGTCGATATTTGGCTAAGTTCCCCTCGCAGACCTATGGAGGCCAGCAGCACAAGTGGTATGAAGGCTGCGATTAACGGCGGTTTGAACATGAGCACTTTAGACGGCTGGTGGTGTGAGGGTTACAGACCAGACGTAGGTTGGGTTATTGGCGCAAGTGAAATCTACGAAGACCATGCCTATCAGGACCTGGTGGAGTCACAGGCAATTTATGATATTTTAGAAAACGAGATTGTTCCATTCTTTTACACCCGCCAGGCCGACAATCTGCCGCGAGCCTGGATTTGCAGAATGAAGAACTCAATCAGGTTATTAGCACCTATATTCAATACACACAGAATGATCACCGAGTATACACGAAATTGTTACAATCCGGCTGCGGCTCGATGGCGCTATTTGAATGCCGAAGCAATGTCTCGCGCCAGGGCACTTTCCATGTGGAAGTCAAACATGAAGACGGCTTGGCCCGAGCTTGCCATTAAAGATGTTAAAGTGCAGGTCAATAGCACTGATAGTGAAAAACAACTCAATCCAAAACACTCTCAGCTTAAATTCGGCTCCTATCTTAACATCGAAGCATTAGTTAGGCTTGGTAATGTCAATCCGGATGATGTTTCAGTAGAAGTATATCACGGCCCTGTAGATCCACGGGGAAACATAATAGACAGTTCAACCGTGAGAATGGACTATAAAGAACCAGCGGACCAGAATGGTGAACATTGGTTTGTTAGCTCTATGCCCTGTAGTGCATCCGGACGGAGGGGGCTCGCTGTGCGGATTTTGCCAAGAAATGCCGATCTGGTTAATCCCTATGACCTGGGTCTTGTTCTATGGGAAAAGATAACACCAGACAAGAATAATTAATCTCATAAGTGTAAATCGCTAATGCAATCACGAAAAGAGATTTATTCATTCTCTTTGTTGCTCAAAAGTTGGTAAACCTCGTCGGAAGATTTCGCAGTTTCAAGTGACCGTTTGAATTGCTCATCGAGCATCAATCTGCTAATTTTGGCCAGAGCCTGAATGTGAGGCCCGGTCTTGTCGGCCGGAGAAACCAGCAAAATGATAATTGTAACAGGATTTCCATCAACACTTGCAAAATCTATGGGTTCGCCTGTTATGCCGAAGGCCATAACGAGTTCTTTGACAGCGTTACATTTACCGTGAGGAATGGCAATTCCTGAGCCGATGCCTGTGCTTCGCGTTCTTTCACGTGTAAAAACCGAATCCATTACAGCGTCTTTATCGAGCAGCAGTTTGTTAGAGTCCAGCAGTTCCACCAGCTCTATAATAACAGAGTCTTTGTCTTTACCTTCCAAAGGAACTTTGACACAGCTTGACTTCAAAATTTGTGTTAAAAGCATTTAGTCTAAAGCCTAATATCTTACACTTGTAATCATTATTTATATAAACCTGTTATTTTATTTTCTCCAAATAAAATTGTCAATGACTATAAAAATTATTTTAATCCATGCCAACTTTTGCCATATCCGGTCAAACCCAAATTGAGGGGGCCTAAACCCTCCAATTTTCCTTTACATTTCAATTCACTATAGTAGAATGGGCACATAATAAATAATGTAGCCCGAGCAGCCCAATATATTAAAGCTCCTGCTTATTTACCTGTAAAAATACGAGATTAGCTATGGAAAAGATAAAGCTATACGACACAACCCTTCGCGATGGCATGCAGGCTGAAGGAGTCAGCTTCTCTCTCGAGGACAAGCTCTCCATTGCCACCTGCCTTGACGAACTGGGCCTCGATTATATTGAAGGAGGTTTTGCAGCTTCAAATCCCAAGGAAATGCAGTTCTTCAAGGAAGCAGCCAGGCTTGGCTTAAAAACCTCAAAAATTGTCGCCTTCGGAAACACCCGTAGAGCAGATACTAACGTCTCAGACGATATCTCCCTGAATGCTATACTGGCCTGCAAGACATCAGCTGCGACCCTCGTCGGTAAAACATGGGACATGCACGTAACTAAGGTACTCGGCTGTACACCTGATGAAAATATAGCTATATGCGCAGAATCTACAGAGTTTATAAAAAAACATAATATCGAAACCATCTTTGACGCTGAGCACTTCTTTGATGCTTATAAGAACAATCCGGAATATGCGATGAAGGTCCTTTCTGCAGCTGCAGAAGCCGAGGCTGACGTCTTGGTTCTTTGCGACACAAATGGAGGCTCCTTACCGGATCAGGTTTACGAAATCACAAAAGCCGTCTGTGAACGATTCAAGCCGATGATGGTTGGCATCCACACTCACAATGACAGCGATTGTGCCACTGCTAACTGCCTTGCTGCAGTCCGAGCCGGTGCCCGTCACCTCCAGGGAACTATCAACGGCCTCGGCGAGCGCTGCGGTAATGCCAATCTCTGCACCGTCATACCTAACCTTGCATTTAAGATGGATCATGAAGTCCTCAGCCCTGAAAAAATCAAAACGCTTACCGAAGTATCTCGTTTCATCTTTGAGATTGGAAATCTGACTCCGGTAATGAATATGCCGTATGTCGGTGAAAGTGCATTCGCCCACAAAGCCGGCTTACATGTAGATGCCCTGCGAAAAGAAAAACGTACCTACGAACATATTGACCCTGCCGTTATCGGGAATGAACGACGATTCCTTATATCTGAACTCAGCGGCAAATCCAACGTCCTCGCAGAACTCGAAAAGGCAAAGATTGCTGAGGACAAAAAATTAGCAAGAAAAATCTTAAACCGCGTCCAGGAGCTTGAAAGTGAAGGCTACCAGTTTGAAGCCGCGAACGCCTCTTTTGACCTCTTGGTCAAAAAGATTATGGGCACATATAAACCGGCTTTTGAACTGATAAAATATTACGTAACCGTTGAGAAACGTACCTCAGGCGAGATGGCAAACGAAGCCACAATCAAATTAAAGGTCGGCGATAAAGTCGAACACGTAGTCGGAGAGGGGGATGGGCCGGTAAATGCCCTCGACGCGGCTCTGCGAAAGTCGCTGGAGAATTTCTACCCATCAATCAAAGATATTCACTTGATTGATTATAAAGTGCGTGTAGTAAATGCTCGAGCTGGAACCGCCGCCCGTGTCCGTGTAATTATCGAGTCACGGGATAAAACTGCGATCTGGGGAACGGTCGGCTGCTCTGAGAACATCATCGAAGCCTCCTGGCAGGCACTCACCGACTCCGTCGAATACAAGTTGCAAAAAGATGCAAAATGACGACCAAATGTCATTATCCTAAGCAAAACAACAACGGGATCGAGTGATTCTGCAACTGCAATGATTTAAACCCCAAAAATGTCATTCCTTTTATCACACAAGGCCTGTAACCGAGAAAGGGACAGCAGGAGTTATTTTTTGATTTGGATTTATTATTATTTCCAACTATGAGCTTTTATCAACAACATATTTGCTAAACGTCCATGTGTACGGGCTCTGGCATCTCACGTTCTATTTTCTGACCTCTTTTCTTTCGCCTTTTAATGCTTCTTCGCTCATAGTGCTCTTCAGGGGTATCGTTCGATGCTACCTGCAAGGCTTCGATTGCTGTCGTTGCAAATAAATCCGCACCGATCTCCTCCCAGAGTCCCTCCGCACGATTGAAAACACCACCGGAAAGCATTATCCGCATTTCCGGCCAGGCGTTAACATCTTTGATAGTATCAATAAGTTGACGAATTCCAGGGGCCTGCTTTGGCGTGCTTCCATAGATTAGAAGTACATCCGGGGCGTATTCATTTATGAAGGCAAGAATATCATCGTTTGTAAGACCACCACCAAGGAATCTAACTTGCCAACCATCACTTTCGAACAAGTCAGCAATCATTTGAGCACCAAGTTCCTGCAGTTCTTCGGTAGCTGAACATACAGCTATCTTTTTATTTTTACTTGGTCTGCGAGGCAGCTTGTTCTGCAGTTGGTCCACAATTGTCCGGTTAATTCTGGTTGCCAAATGCTCTTGTGTGAGAGATATTTTGCCTGCACGTAATAGTTTCTCAATTTCTGCCATAATGGGCCATATTACATCGACATAGACCGAATTAGCCGGTGTGCCTGTCTGTAGAGTTTCTTCTATAACGGCACGGCTGTGATTTCTATCTCCCGAGAGTAAACTTTCCAAATATCGTTCAAGAATGCCATTTTTAATCATATTACCAACCTTTTCATTCTGTTTAACTTTCTGTGTTACCTATATTATCACAAAAGCATGTAAAAATACTTACAAATGTTAAAATGGGTAATATAGATATCGGAGTATCTGAATTATAAACTTTAGTGAAAATAGGCAAAACATGCAAGGCCGATAATATGTCGCCTATATTGCCACACAGACTCTAACTAACCTGTTTATGGAAACTTAGGAGCTATATGATAGCTTTAGTTACAATAATCAAGATTAACCCACTTAAAAACTTTTATTCTTTTGGTTAAAATGCTTCTCTATAAGATCTTGCTCATAGACACAAGGGGCAGAGAAAAGAAAATACAAGTTAAGGATCGTAAGCGACAACTCATATTGTAACCACAGACCTTTGTTTAAATTTATAATGCATGACAAACAACTGAAGCCATATGCTTTTCAATTGACTATTAATCGTTGGCTATTTAGTATTACAAAATTGTAAAAGAACTTCGTGACTAGTCTTAATAATAGTATCTGGAGCGAAAGATATGATTGAGATATTGGGAGCGAAAGCTATAGCCAGTATAAACAATGCCGGAAGGTTTGGAAGATTTGTCTGGCAAACGGCGGTCACCTCCGTACGTAGCTGCGCTATGACAAAAACATATCCTTTAATCTGGACACAAATGAATGCCATCGGTGTTCGCAGTGTCCCGATTGTTATGATAACAGGTGCATTTGTCGGGATGATATTGGCAGTTCAGGCATACGACCAGCTTGCAAGTATGGGACTGGAAGAACGGCTTGGCGTTTTGATTAATATTTCGGTTGTTAAGGAATTAGGGCCGGTTCTTGCAGCAGTCATGCTGGCGGGGCGCGTCGGAGGAGCCCTCACGGCCGAATTAGGCACCATGAATGTTACTGAGCAGATTGATGCAGTCAGGAGTATGGGGACCGACCCAATTCGCTATCTGGTTGCACCGCGCGTGCTTGCATGCCTGCTGCTAACGCCTGCTTTGATTATTTATGGGGATTTATTGGGAATCTTGGGGGGGTATTTTGTAGGTGTTATTCAGTTTAAGATTAACAGTTGGGCATATTGGAGCTTTAGTGCTTCTGGTGTTGAACTATGGGATGTGCTTGTTGGAGTGATAAAGGGGTTCTTCTTTGGAGCAGCTATTGCGGTGATAAGCTGTTATAAGGGTTTTACCTGCAAAGAAGGTGCACATGGCGTTGGTCAGGCCTGTACAGAGGCATTTGTAGCCAGCTTTATCTCCATATTAGCGCTCGATTATGCACTTGCAGTAATTTTCAAATCAATATACGCTACATTTTGGCCAATCAAAAGTCTGGTTTAATGATGGGAAAAAAAAGAGTAAGAAGGTCAAAAAAGGTCAGTGATAAAAGTAAAGAGTCTTCTTTCGACGGGGAAGGTGTAATTGTCCTCAAAAACCTTAAGAAAAAGTTTGGTGAACACCTTGTACTTAATAATGTATCTTTGAAGGTAGAGAAGGGCAAAACGACTGTCATTATTGGGCCGAGTGGGTGTGGAAAAACCGTCTTAATCAAACATTTAATAGTGCTGCTCAGGCCAAGTTCAGGCGAAGTATATTTTAAAGGTCAGCGAATAGATAATCTGAATGAATACGAATTAAACAAGGTGCGTACAAGATACGGTTTCCTTTTCCAGGGAGGAGCTTTATTTGACAGTCTTAGTGTAGCTGAAAACATAATGTTTCCTATACGGCAGCACTTTAAAATAAAAAACTGGAATAAAGTTGAGGAACTTGTAAAAACCAACTTGGCAATGGTTGGCCTTGAGGGATTTCAGAATTATTATCCTGCCAACCTTTCTGGAGGTCAGCGCAAAAGAGTAGCATTGGCAAGGGCTATTGCACTAAATCCGGAAGTAATCTTATATGACGAACCGACTACGGGCTTGGACCCTATTCGTTCTGATGTCATAAATGAGCTCATTCTGAAACTGCAAAGAGAGCTTGGTGTGACAAGTATCGTTGTTACACATGATATGACAAGCGCCTATAAGATAGCCGACCGTATTATTATGCTGCATCACGGCAAGATTATAGCCGACGGTGATGCAAAACATATTCGCAATCATCCACATCCTGTTGTTCAACAATTCATCAAGGGCCAGGTTAATGAGGACGACCTTGCAGTACTACGGGCAAGTGGAACTATTTTCCAAACCCAATTCCTTCCCAGTGATTTTGAGGAATAACGGAAACAATGCATGACAAGCCCGAGCAAGTAGCGGCTGATTTGGCCAACATTGTCCGAGGCGATATCTTTTCTGATATATTGCACAGGGCAGCCTACAGCACTGATTCCAGCATTTACAGGATAGTCCCTACCTGCGTCGTTGCGCCACGTGACACTTCGGATGTAGTTGCAGTTGTCAAATATGCCCACGCAAGAAACATACCGGTTGTTGCTCGTGGAGCAGGAACCGGACTGGCCGGGGAAGCACTTTGCAGCGGCATAGTCTTTGATATGACCCGTTACATGAACAGTATTATCAACGTTGACAATAACGGGACAAAGGCTGTCTGTGAGCCCGGTGTGGTTCTGGAAGATTTGAATAGTTTTGTTGCCAAGTATGGTAGAAAGATTGGGCCCGACCCGTCCAGCAGTAACAGGGCAACAGTAGGGGGAGTAGTTGCCAATAATTCTACCGGCGCTCATTTCCTTCAGTATGGTTATATCGTAAACTATGTTGAAAGTATTGAAGCCGTTCTGGCTGACAGCAATGTGGTTGAATTCACAAATGACTACGACCCGGAGCAGTCAACTGAGGATAGAACCGCCCAAATTGCAGGGAACTGCATTTCCATACTTTCCGACAAGGAAGCAATAATCACTAAGTCATTGCCTAAGGCGGGTCGCAACAGGAGCGGCTATAATATCGCCGGGATTTGTCACAATGGGCGAATAGATTTGGCCCGTTTGTTAACAGGCTCCGAGGGAACTCTTGCTATTTTTACGAAAATCACTCTTAAAACAGTGGAGATACCTTCAGCAAAAGTCTTATTACAGCTGGAGTTTGATTCCCTTGCGAAAATGGCACAGGCCGCCCCCATCATAGTTAAGAGCGGGGCATCGGCGTGTGAGTTGATGAGTAAGACCGTAATTGAGATGGCGTACGAGGCCTTGCCTGAATATCGTGATGTTCTGCCTGCGGGTGCCGCAGCAGTTCTTGTGGTCGAGCATACAGGTCAAAATCGGGATGAAGTGAAAAAGAAAATAGAAAATACTAATAAAGCCGTTGGGACCATAGCTTCGGGACGAACAATCGTTTTTGATGAGGGACAACAACAGCATATCTGGAAATCGCGCAAGGATGCAGGACCACTGCTCTATCGGGCAAGGGGAAGGAAACATCCCGCGGAATTTATGGAGGATGTTTCCGTCGGAGCAGAAGGGCTTGAGAAATACATTGCAGGTTTGGAAAAGATTGGAAAACGGTATGGTATTGAGATGTCCTATTTTGGCCATGCAGGTGACGGCTTGCTGCATATACGCCCGTATATGGACCTGAGTGAACCGGACGAGGTAGAGAAGATGCGCTCAATGGCAAACGAAGTCTTCGAGCTGGCCTGGTCACTGGGCGGTACAATCAGCGGGGAACATGCAGAAGGGCTATCAAGAGTAGCTTTCATCAAACGACAATGTGGTGAAGAATTTTATGAGCTAATGCAACAAACCAAAAAAACATTCGATCCAGATAACTTAATGAATCCCGGCAAAATCATCAACGATGACCCGGATGTTATGGCAAAGAATCTGCGGGCCGAACATAAGCTAAAACCGGAAAAGCTTGAGACAGACTTGTTATTCGAAGAAAACGAGATTCGTTTCGCACTTGAGCAATGCTACGGTTGTGGTCTGTGTCGAAGTCCTGATTCTGATCTTCGAATGTGTCCTGTATTTCGTGCAGTAGGTGAAGAGCTGAACAGCCCACGGGCAAAATCCAACATATTGCATTTCTGGGCGACAGGGCAGTTAAAAGATGAGGATTTTGAATCGCCGGAGTTTAGAAAGTTCCTTGATTTGTGCATTAATTGTAAGGCATGCCTTGTGCAATGTCCCTCCGCGGTTGATATTTCCAAATTGATGAGTGTGGCACGGGCAAAGTATATCAAACGTATGGGTTTACAGCGTGCCGACTTTGTTTTAAGTCACAATCGCTATCTCAGTATACTTGGCAGTATCTTTTCACCTATCTCGAACTTCTTTATGCAATGGCCGATATTCAAACGGCTTCTGGATAAAACTGTCGGCCTTGATAAGCACAGAGATATGCCCCGCTTTAGATACAGTACTTTTTTGAAAGCAGGGCGTAAGTATCTGGAAGCATATGAGCCGATAACAGCACCAATCGATAGGGTAGCCTATTTTATAGATACTTATGCAAATTACAACGACCACGAACTGGGATTTGCCGTGCTTGATGTCCTGCGGGCGAATGGAATTGAGGTCATCTTACCAAAGCAGCGTCCGGCACCACTGCCGGCGATTGTGTATGGGGATGTAAAAAGAGCCCGTAAGGACTTAGCATACAACGTAAAGCAACTTGCTCAGGCAGTTCGCGACGGCTTCAAAATAGTCTGTTCTGAGCCGAGTGCGGCTCTGTGCCTTAAGGATGAACTGAGACATTTTGTCGCCGGTGAAGATGCCGAGCTTGTCTCGCAAAACACGTATGAACTGATGAATTATCTCCTAAGCCTGCACGCAAAGGACAAGCTGAAGCCTGCAACAAAACCGGTCTCCGAAAAGTATGTTTACCACTTGCCATGTCACTTATGCGCTGTGGGTAATGGGACGGCGAGCATAAAGCTGTTGCAGCAACTTTGCGGCGTTAATGTCGTTGACCTAAAAGCCGGCTGTTGCGGCCTTGCCGGCACGTTCGGTATGCAGAAGAAAAACTACGAACTTTCCTCGATGATAGCCGCGGGATTAAAGGAGGCACTGGAGAGAACACAAACCAAGTATGTACTGACCGAATGCTCCGCCTGCAAGATGCAGATTGAGCATGTAAGCGATAAGATAGTCAGGCATCCGATCAAAGTTCTCGCAGAAGCTTACGGGCAGTAAAAAAGTTGCAATTAACGAAAAAGCAGCTTATATAGTTTGTAAATCTATTGTTGACATCAACGAAGAGAGGGGATAAAAGATGGTTTTAAATGACTCGTTTTCAAACGCTTATTTATTTTTGGAGGTTCTGATATGGAATGCCCAAAGTGCAATTCAGATATGGAAAAAATTACTTAGAGCATTCCGAATCGATAGATATAGGAGATCCCAAAGTCGGCAAAGAATATAACAAGATAGAAAAAATAGACTGTCCAGTTTGCCACGCTGAGATGATTCGGATGGTGGACAGAGAACAACCTCACATAAGGTACGAAGCCTGCACGAGCTGTTATGGTGTTTTCTTCGATGCAGGTGAATTCAGAGATTATAAGGAAGAGACAATTTTAGACTTCTTCAAAGACCTGTTCACTAAAGGGAGAATGTAATAGGATAGAAAAGTATGAAACTTTTTAGTTGAATTTAGCAAATAAAATTCGGGCCGAAATCTTAAGTGGGGAGGCGTTATGGGAGGCAGTTAAAAATCTATAGTGTTACTTTTCCTCGAACTCGATGCCGTTTGCTTCGCACCATTCGACGGCGATTTCCTTTAGCCTTTTGTCACGGTACTTATACCAGTCATCTGAGAGGTTATATTCGTATAAGGCATCCTTGAAGCGCCGAAAAACGCCGCTGCCTTTTATCAGGCTGTAGAGAGTGTCGGAGATTTCAGGGTCATCTATGGATAGACAAAATCTTTCCATAATGCTGTATTCGTCGATGTCAAATTTTGAAGGAAGCCCAACACAATCACTCGTTTCTTGCAATATTTCTTTGGCGATTTTAATCAGGTCCTGCTGCCATTCGGGGAAATCTTCGATTGGTTCGTTATCTTCAGCAGCCTGAATTTCTTCATCGCTAATAGATACTACTGTTCCGGTTCTCTTATCCAGGTATGAGTGGTTTTCATCTGACTGACATTCCATACCCTCGATTATATCGTCAAGTTTTACAGTAATCGTCATAGGCATAAACTCCTTTCATTGACAAAGATTATGGCGGGCATTTTGCGCATATTGAGCGAAAGAGGGTTGTGCTGAGGTAACGGTCGCCTCGGTCAGGGAGGATAACAACAATCGTGCCGGAGGTCATCTGTTTCGCAATGCGCATAGCTCCGGCCACGGCTGCGCCACTTGACATTCCAACAAAAATGCCTTCCTTTGCAGCAAGCAGCCTTGTCATTTCAAAGGCTTTGCCGTCTTCGACTGTAATTTTTTCATCCATCATGTCCGGATTATAAATCTTGGGAACAATGGATTCTTTCATATTTTTGAGGCCCTGTATTGTATGGCATTCCGGAGGTTCAATCCCAACAACTTTGACTTCCGGCTTCTTCTCTTTTAGATATCTATAGACACCCATAAGGGTTCCTGTTGTGCCCATGCCGGCAACAAATACGTCGAGCTCTCCATCGGTCTGGGTAAAAACTTCCGGGCCGGTCGTCTCGTAGTGAGCAAGGACGTTATTCTCGTTTTCGAACTGGTTGGGCATGAAATAGGTGTCGGGATCGGCTTCGAGCATCTCGTGGGCTTTTCTAATAGCACCATCGGTGCCCTCTTTTGCAGGAGTAAGCACAACCTCGGCGTTCATGGCTTCGAGTATACGCTGTCTTTCAGTGCTGACGCATTCCG
>SMTZ1_10012961_pt1 | contig 16514 bp, 10 predicted proteins | sample DeeMarSWOR136_30_FD_25667 | JGI IMG/M metagenome (IMG submission 25667)
GAAAAGCCGGACCTTGAACGGCGGAAGTTCTGCGTCATTGTGACATCGCAATCCACATTTGAGTGTTGCACAAAGTAGCGGAATGCGTGATGCATCGAGTCACCGTTGCTTATTCCTAACTTGTGGAAAAATAGCAGGGATACCATACCAATCAGGCCTGCTGCAAATCAGGTAACAATAGGATGCTCTACGACTCTTGGACTCTTTCTTCTGCAATATTTTGGTACCTATCTCCGGTATTTTTCACTTACCCGCTTTCTTGGCCATGATTTTCATATATAAGTCACTTGTGTGTTCGGGCGGTACCTCTTCAGTTTCTTTTTTTCGCAATTGGCTGGCATTAAATTCGCAAATAGCGACACAATTTCCACAACCAATACAACGGTCAAGATCAACAACAGCCACAGCATTTGCCATTGCTATTGCGTCCAATTGGCATCGCGAAACGCATACTTCACAACCAGTACACAACTCTGGGTCGATTTCAGCATAGTAGTTGGTTGCATACAATTCAGCCGGGCGTGGATGTCTTTTTACAGTTGTTAGGATGCCGCAACAATCTCCACAACAGCAACAGACGTATGATGGATGCTGTGTATTTTCCGGTTGCAGCACCAAGCCCGCTTCTTGTGCTTTGTCTAATATTGCCAGCGCCTCATCCTCATTGATGGAGCGCCCTATTCCCCACCCCATGAACATATCCGCCGCCTCACGAAGCACTATACAGGTCTCACGGAGATCAGTCTTAGCGCAACTTCCTCCGATAACCTCCCTCGTTTGCCGGCAAATGCAGTTGAGAACTGCAATGTGCCCACCCACATTATCGATAATACTCTTTACATCATCATAACTACTAACACTAAATCTCTCAGGTGCAGCAATACTCTGCCGAACCGGAATTGTGCGTAGTTGAGGAATTCTGGTCCGGCGCATTTCATCACCGAATTCACCAGCGATGTAAAGCGCTGCATCTCTAGCAAAGTCCTTGGTAAGCCGGTCTACCTGGAACTCGTACATCCCGATAGCAAACGGAATCAAACCATATAGCTTACGATTAGCCATTTCCATGCCCATAATAGACCCTTTCTCCACCATATGGTCGAGGGCCCGTTCAAGTCCATCCATTGCTATTTTGCTCTTATCAAAACGGTCATAGATCTGGTCAAGTGGTTCAGGTATCATTGAAAGCTGGCACGCTAATTTCGCCTCCTCTGGTGTGAAGAGGTGTTTTAAGATGCGAATTTCCACACCCGACTTAGTGGACGGGAAACCTATAGGTAGCTTATCAAGATGAGTCTGTAAATCGCGATAAACTTGGCTCTCGTTGACCATATTCGCCTCCTCTCTGAGTCTGTTGACATATCATTATGAGCCGCAAAAATGGTGCTGTCAAACTGTGCGCAGGCTGCCTTGCACAATCAGAACAGATGCCGAATGATTGATTCTGGCATCATCTACTACGTATCAATGGTTCAGGTAATTTGGAGACCGTGTGACAGTCTGACGGGATGTTCAGCGGCAGAGAGCGGGTCCAGAGCGCCGACACCATCGTCTGGAATTCCAGGGACACCATTCCGGTCAGGCCTGTAGCAAATCAGGTATTCTATCCTCAGAATACCCAGCGTTACCTCCCCTCGATTTTGAGCACTGGTAATACCTCACAAGTGAATTACAGTATAATAAAATTCCAACACATGAGCTAACCCTAGAAATTGTGTGAGGGGCTGAGGAGATGAAATATGGGCACAGAAACTGCCACATTGGGATGTGGCGGCCTGTGTCCTTCTTGCTTATTCAATCACAGTAGCGGGAAGGAGGTGATGCCCATACTGAATCAAGGCTGGCTTCTTCGTTTGTGGGCGTCGGAGAAGCTGCTTCGTTGTGGTTAAGTGGCCCAATAAATCTAATAAATAGAGAGTCAACAAGATGCTAATTATGGATATTATTACCTGGGAATCGGCAAGATCAGCAGAGGTCACTAACCTAGAGCAGAAGAGAAGATTCCTCAAGGGGTAAAAGTAATTGGCGAGTGGGTTGATATTGGAGGTTGTCGAGCTTATAGACTGGTTGAGGTTGCTGACCCCAAGCTTCTTTTTGCCATGACTTCTTTCTGGATTGGCTTCGGTAATAAAGGACTTGTGCCCGTAATGGAAGGTGAAGAGATGATGAAACTTATACCACGTGGGTAGTGGAGTCTGCGAATTTCGCCTCCTTTCATGACATGCACCCATCAGGCAAAGAACATTTGCTGAAAGGGAATAAGCCCGGGAGAAGACGCAGAGCGCCTAACATGCGGTTTGCCTGCGGCTTCGTCCACCCAGATGCTTCGTACTTCGTAACCCTGGCAATGATGTGTGGAAAGCTTAAGCAAAACAGCGAATTGTGCAGTTTTCTGGACGCCTTTAAGCGCTAGGTAATAGGTTCAATTACGCCTTGAGTAATCTGCCTTGGAAAACGCCGAATTCCAGGGGCACCACAGGCTACTACGTGGTAGATGATATCTAAGATAGCGGCTGCTTTCCGAACGAAATTCTCTGCTGAAGCAATAACCGTTTCAGCTCCGGATCGAGAGGACTCGGCCTCATAATTGGTAGCTCTTGTGCCCGTAATGACTCTTCTGGCGATGTGGTCTTTTGCAGGCAGGAATAGAGGGGGCTCAGCTGCCGAGAATATCGTTTAGTAGCATTAGCAAACGGGTCATCCTGTTAGTCGGCTCAAGATTACCCCGATCGGCTGCTCTGGAAGTGAGAGCAGCGTTCCGTCTTCCCATTCGTCCATCATGCCGGCATACGCGTTCAGGGCATGACACAGTGAATCAGTTCTAACGTATCTTTCTTCATAGTTCCAGAAAATGCCACCTATTGCTTTTTCGGGCTCTCTGAGGAAAAAGGTATTCTCTTCTGAATAGGTATTCTGAATTACCCACCGTATTACTCCTAGTATCGCCTCTTTGTATTCATCACATCCGTCCCTGTTCTGTTCCTGGCAGAACCTGTACATTTCCATCATCACTTCAGCCAGCCAGCCGTTTCCGCTGGTCGAATACGCCCGGTACCAGCTTCCGTGGTAGAGGGGATCATTGATGTCTGTTGCTTGTCTTCTCAGAAGTTCGTCGCTGCATTTAAGGATTATGTCTTTATGGTAATCCTCCTCATTTATTCGGTAGAAATCAAGCAAAGCCATCACTACCCAGGCACTTGAGATCGGGTTTTTCCAGCGGTAGTCATCCCCCAGAAAACAACCCTCTTTTTCAACTCTTGCCGAGAAGTGCTGGGCAATCCTTTCCGCAGCGTCATAGTACCTTGTATCTCCGGTAATTATGTAGAGGCGGGAAAGTGCAGAAAGAACTTGACCGTTATAAAGAAGTGATTCTCTTTCGCCATAAACCCATTTCTCGTCCGAAAGTCGGTCTTTGTGTGCGTACATAGTACCGTCAGGTTTTTGCATAGTGGTCAGCCAATCACCACCCAGTCTTGCCGATTCCAGATACCTGGAGTCATCCGTTCGCTCATACAAATCTAACAACGTAAATATGCTTAACGCTGTAGTACCAACAGGGAAACTCCCTTCTTTCATCCCGCTTGAGGGATAACACGAATAATGGAATGCACCATACGTTTCTTCATCTTTACTTTGCATCGAAAGCAGAAAATCTCCCCACTCCGGTATGCCCTCCAATATCCGTTCATCCTGGTCGAAATCATAGATTTTCAATAGCGTATATATGATTGAAGCCGAATATACGGTATGCAGCCGACTCCCAAAGTAATCAGTCTCAGGGCGATATTTTTTGTAAAACCCATGCTCGTCTTCATGCATTGCCCTGAACAGGAATTCTTTGCCCTGCTCAATTTTCTCGAGCATTAATTCCTTATCCAGGCTGCGTATTATCACCAAGCCCTCAACAAGTTCCTTCCCTTCTCCGTCATATTCTATGAAGGAAAATGGACGGTCATCATGGCAAAATGAACGGCTATAGTAATACTCCACGCGAGGGATAAGCTGAAACAAGTTATCAACCTGGCTGAAGAAGTGAGGAGGATAAGAGAAAGTAAGCAGAAATCTCACCTCTTCGAGGTCTTCCTTACTAAGCTTCTGGCGTGCTTCTTCTAGCGCGTTTACCGTTGCTTCTTCCAGTGTTAAGGACAATATTTCGTCCTCGCCTTCACTGCTGCCGGCCCCTTTTATTTCCCCCTGGTGATATATGCTTATATCAAGCTCCCAATTGCCCTTAATTTCTAACGCTGTAGGGTATTGGGTAGGCAGCCCGTCAAGGTGGTTTTCGGCTACTGTGCGCACAAATTGGACACATAGATTTCTGAACTGGTTGCCATCAGCGTCAACTTGTGTCCCGTCCAGGTCATTACTAAGCTCAGGAAACTGAATGAGCGGAATTAGAATTGAAGCGACGATAGCCACCAGTAGCGGAAGTGCGATGGCTAATACATAGCGCAGTTTGGGGCGAACCCACTCCTTTGACGGCAACCGCCCTTCTTCAGAGCGTGAGCGCTGTCGGTAGCGGCCATCAACAAAAGACAACACCCCGGCGACCACCAACAGGCCACTGAAAGGCAGTACGCTCAATACCTGACTGGTAAGGCCGGCAGTGACCAACATGTACGACCACCAGGCGGTAAATGCCCCACCGATGACGATAATTAGCCAGCCCCCGGCGCGCGGCCGTGCAAGCATTATTAATGTCATACCCAGACAGACAATAGCCGGCGCTAGGTAGGGCACGCGGAAGTACCATGCTTCCCACCAGCCCTGGTAACACATTGCTCTTACGCCCCAGAATGTCCACAAGCTGGTGACCAGAACCATCAGTGTCAGGGCAATGTACCCTGCCAAGCGGTGTCTAAACTCCCGGCGATTCATAACTTATTTCCTGTCATGGAGTACCACGGCATTTCAGGGTCAGACTGACGAAGTCCTCCATGGTGACGTCAAAGCTGCAGGCATGCTGCTGCGGCAGACTTCCCGTACCCGTAGCACACAGGAGATTGGATCCCACCTCCAATCGCCTTGTCAAGCCATCTTCCAGCTCTATCACCGTGGTGCTCCGACCGTCGGTCCGTACTATACTTCTAACCTCGGAGCAAAGATGGAACAGGCCGGAGGCAATCGCCAGTGAACTGCTGCATTCTGCCCAGGCCAGCTCTTCGGGAATAACATCTTTGCCCGAGCTAGATACGCTGGCACCTAGTTTCTTCAAGATTGAACTCCTTATCCAGCCTGGCGATAACCGAACCAACGGGCGCCAAGGGCTCGGACTTACTTACTGGGCATCAAATTGAACGCTCTGCCATTCTCATCTATGAGTGCCAGTTTAGCAAAAACCAGCCTTTCTTAAAAGGAGAAGGTAATCCAGGGACCCCATACCAATCAGGCCTGCTACTAATCAGGTGTTATATCTCCAGAATAGCTAGAGCCCCTGCTTTTCCAAGTAAGCGGGAATATCAGGTAACAATGTGGCTTCTTACTATCGGACGACCCTGAGACAAAGACCTACGCCTTCAGTATCTCCTTGTGTCTCAATGCCCGCTCCAGCCAGGGCCGCATCTTCATATCACGAAACTCCGATATGGCGAAGTCAAGGTGCTCCAGGGCCTCCACCCGCTTCTTGGGGGAATGCTCCAGGAACAGCTCGGCAAGCTGGAGGCGTGTGAGGGCCAACTCCGGGCGGAACCTCATCTCGGTGCAGACCTTGGTGGCTTCCTGATAGTACTTCCGTGCTTCTTCCTGTCTCCCCAGCAACGCGGCTGCGCCACCTAGGTGGCGAGCCACACAGGTTGGATTTTGCACACCTGCTGTCTTGTATATGGCGCCCACAAGCAGGTTCAAGAGAATCTCCGTCGCTCGCGTATGCTTCGCGAGCACCGCCGTCTCCAGCAGGAGTACCAGTCCTCCGAACGTGTGCCTGGTCTTATCTGGCTCAGCCGCATAGTGGTCTGCAGCCTCATCGAGTACGGTTATGACCTCTTCCCTCTCTCCCCCACAAACCAGATAGTAGGCCCTAACATGCGGGGGCTCAGGCACAAAGAGGCCGGCTGTTTGCGACCGTTCTTCCAAATCTCTCAGTTCGTCTCGGCCCCAGCCGAGATATCCGGCTAGGCGGGGTCCAGAGCCGCCAGCTATGACTCCTGCAGTTAGTCCCGCGCCCATCTCAGCACCGAGCCTGAGCACATCGTCAAGGCATTTCGCCGCTTCCTCAAGTTGCCCGTCCATGATGTGATAATAGGCACGACGACCCGGCAGAAAATACTGACTCGCCGGCATTCTCGCCAACCGTGTTGACTCCATTAACTCGCGATGGATTGCCTCGCCCTGTCCTCGTTCACCCAGACTGAGGAAGAAAGAACCTGCGCAATCCATCCCATAGGTCATGGAAAAAGGGTCAGCCTTATCCCAGACCCGTCTCATCTCACCTACTATTTGGCGTGCCTCTTCAACATATTCAGCAGTGGGCGGACAAAACCACAAATAATCTCCCCCGCAATTAACAAACGCACTCGCATCTCCCAACTTGCGTGCGAGAAGAGTACTTTCGCGGAATAGCGACCACCCTCCGGCAAAATCGCCGACTGCTACTTTCCTTCCTCCGAGAGCCTGGTTCGCCCAGGCGCGCTCAATCGTGTTGGGGGCAGCATAACGATCGAACACTTCAGTCCATCTAGCCGCCTCGGCTGTCCCGAAACCGGGACCTTGCCCGGCACCTGATATGGCGGCTGTGGCAAGCAGACAGGCCTGGCAGGCACGCCGCGTGTCTCTTGTTCCTTCTGCCAACTCCAATGCTGTGGGAGCCTCTTCTTCCATGATATGGCGGTATTCATGATTGTAGAAACGTGCCCAGCCAAGCGCCAGCAAAAGGTCACAGCGCTTCAACTTCTCCTCGGGGCCAAGGACTTCCTGTACCTTAAGCGCCTGCTCCAGCAGTCTCACAGCTTCTCCGTACGAGTAAACATCGGTGGCTCTTCTGGCTGCCATTTCCCCGTAGCTGACCGCTTTCTCTAAGTCGGCTCTTTCCGACGAAAAAGAAAAGTGCTCGGCAAGCTCAGCTGCGTGCTGCTCCAGTCTGTTGTGGTATGTCTCTTCCAACGCCCGCGCCACTTCCTGGTGTAACCGTATTCGCCTGGGAGCAATTATCTCCTCATAGAGCGTCTGGCGGAAGAAGGCATGCGCAAAGCGGTAGTGCACCTTCGCCCCTGTGCCCATCCGCTCCTCGATTACTGCCGACTTTCGGGCTTCCTCCAATGCTGTGAAAAGCTCATCATCACTCATGCCAGCCACCTTCTGTAACACTGCCATCTGGAAGTCCCGGCCGATTACCCCGGCTACGGAAAGCACCTTATTGCACGACTCACTCAGGGCAGAGAGACGTTTGCCGATGACATCCCTCAAGCCATCGGGAATCCGCATCTCCACCGGCGTATCACTCTTCGCCCGCCACCGTCCTTCCTGCCTCTCAATAATACCTTCTTCGGCCAGATACCGTACCACCTCCTGCACAAAGAGAGGGTTGCCTTCCGTCTGGCGGTGAACTGCCTCGGCCAGCCCCCAGGGAACATCTTGCCCGGCAATACTTGACAGCATTCTCCTCACTTCATCGGCGTTCAGACCGCGGAGCAGGGCCCGCCCAAAGGTGGGCAGCCGTCTCAATTCAGCCAGGGCGGCGGAAAGAGGATGTGTTCTGTCAACTTCAATATCGCGGTAGGTGCCCACCAGCAGCAATCGCTTATCGCCCAGGTTACGGGCCACGTGCTCCAGCATCTCCAATGTGCCCCCGTCGGCACTGTGCAGGTCCTCGAGTACCATTAGCATCGGCTTCGCTGCGGCGGCACTGCCCAGGAAGTCGCTGACCGCCTGCAACAGCCGGTATCTCTCCTCTTCTGGGTCTCCCTTGGGCCTCGGCTCCATCCTCAGCCTCTCCCTGATATCCGACACGATCCGTGCCACATCAGGTGCCCCGGGTCCCAGTTCCTCCCGCAGTCTGCTCGGATCGCAGGTCTGAGCATAAGCCCTTAATGCCTCCACAAAGGCCAGATAGGGTAGTGAAAGCGAGCCCTCTTCGTAGCAGTGACCCACCAGTGCCCGGCCGCCCCGCAGAGCAACATAGGTGGCCAACTGTTCACAGAGAGCAGTCTTGCCGATGCCCGGCTCACCAACTACCATGGTCAGCGAGCCCTGCCCCGATGCCGCAGCATCAAAAGCCGATTGGAGCTGGCGCAACTCGGACAGCTTCCAGCATCTGCAACACCTCTGTAGCCGACGCAGGCCGCCTCTGCGGGTCCTTTTCCAGTAGCCTCATTATGAGTGCCGCCAACGCAGGGGGCAGGTCGGGTCGGTGCCAGTTGGGCGACACCGGTGGCGTATTGATATGCTGTCCGATAACCGCCACCATATCATCACCCGTGAAGGGGGGCCTCCCCGTCACCATCTCGTACAGCATTGCCCCCACTGAGTAAAGGTCAGCCTGAGCTGTGATATCGCCGCCCATGGCCTGCTCGGGCGGCATGTAGTAATACGTGCCTACCATCATGCCCTCGTTCGTGAGACGGGACAGGTCTACCGCTAGCGCCAGACCAAAATCGCCGACCTTGGCCGTGCCATCGCCGCTCAGCCAGACATTGCCGGGCTTGATATCCCTGTGGATGACGCCTTTGCCGTGGGCATACTCCAGGCCCCGGCAGACGGCCTTGGCAATACCGATTGCCTGCTCGATGGGCAGGCGGCGTTCCGGGGCTTTCTCGATAACACTGCCCACATCTCCGCCGGGCATGAGAGGCAGAACAATATAGGGCTGGCCGTTCTCGTCACCCATGTCGTGTATGGTCATGATATTGTGATGGTCACCAAGTCGGCCCATGACCTGGGCTTCCCGGCTGACGCGCAGGCGAGTGACGTCATCCAGTTTCTCTGTCTTTATCAGAGCAAAGACCACATCCCGCTCCAGCACCTTATCATGAACGAGGTAGACCTTCTTCTTGCCTCCCTCCCCGAGGAACTTCTTGACCTGATAGCGGCCATTGGCAAAAGATCTAGGCATGGGAGAGGGCGAGGGCGTTTCAGGTGCTGGCTCAACCAGAGAATGGCCACATTTATCGCAGAACTTGTTACCTTGAAGATTGGCGTGTCCGCATCGAGGGCAAGTATTCTCGGCAGCGAATGAATGGCCACACTCTCCGCAGAACCGCGCACCTTCCCGGTTCTCGTATCCACATGTCGGGCACTTCATCAGGGATCCTCCCTCACCAAGCTAAACTTTATGACCGCCTCTCGGGAATGTCAAGCCCTCGCTGAGCGCACCCTTTGACGAACTGTGTGGTGTATCCAATCACCGTTGAAGACAGCTGGCATTTGTGCAATCGCGTAGGGAGCTTCATGCTAGTCTTTTGATAGAGTTCAGCGGTAGAGAGTGGCGGACTCAGTTCACCCCTTCCATCAACCGGTTTGGGACTCTGTCCAGTACCTCAGCGAGGTTGTCTTGGATGCCAACCAGCGCCATCGCTTACAGTCCTGCGTCTTTTTCACACTGAATATCTGGTCAGGCCGTCATCTTTGATGGACTCCTGGACCGTCTGCTTGAGCATGTTCCCGGCACGATGCATGAGAGTGTCTTCGAATTCCCGGTCCATGGCCATACTTGCCATACAAGGGAACTGATGATGCAGGAGTCCTGCCTGCTCCGCGGCCTCTCTGAACCAGACTCCGACCAGATGGTCGGCCACGAACCGAGTGCTCCCGCAGGGAGCCTCTCTTTTGACAGTGACCTTGCCTACTCTGTGTCTGTCATCTTTGTAGAACTCTATGTCCACGTCGGGTTTGCCGAAATGCCTGGCAAATTCCTGGATGTAGGCGTTCTGGCTGTCGTTCTCCGTCAAGGTACAGAAGGGGACTGGATGGACCATATCCACTCCCATGGATTCCAACTTTTTCTGGATTTGCCTGGCAAGGCCGAAGGGCAGCCATGCTCTATTATCTGCAGGGGCAATCACCGCCCTGGCTCCACTCCTTTTGACCATGTCGGGAATCATCTGAGCTACTCCGGGATGCTCGCCGAGAGATATGAGCAGGTCGGCTGCCGGCAACTCGCTGGGCAGGAATTCATCAGCGTCATCGATTATGGACGGTAAGCCGGTAGGAATGGTCAAACGGTTCACCGTCCAGTTCGGCGGACAATGGCGCTGGATATTTTCGACCATTCTCTCGCCATAATATCCCTGTATAGCTATCAGAATACGCATTGCTCCTCCAACATCATCTTGTCCCGTGTCGACTGCTGAAGAAGGGCTGTCGTGACACTGGAGCTCCTCGTTCGTGGGGATCTCCTAAGATTTCACAGCTTTAGCTCCTGCTCGACGTTGAGCATGTTCATTTTAACTGAGTCCGCGGGCGCTGTCACTATTTGCAGCGTACTTCGCTAGACTCAGGACAGGCTCTGAATCCTCTATGGTCGAGAAATAGGAGACTGCTTTGGCCGGGGAAATCGAGGCCTGAAAGGACGCTCCCCTTGACGTCGTTGCCAGGCCGATGTAGTCGGCCGAAGTAATCTCCGAGATTGCCACGCTACGCCTGCAATGGCAAGGGGGTCGAGGAGGCGGAGATTCATCTCACCCTAACCCTCTCCAGCAAGTGGAGAGGGAACCGCGCCGAAAGAGAGGATTCTTACCCTAGCCAGTCCAGGACTTTCTTCATTACCTCGGTCCGGTTACCCCTGGTTACCAGGAGCGTTTCGACCTGGGGATGGCGTTTGATTTCGTCGGCGAAGGGATGGGCGTTGAGCATGATAGTGCCCAGGACTTTCTTGCCGCTGTTTATTGATTGCTTCACGACTTCCCGGAAACGGGGCGACAAGAGTTCCATTTTCCCAATCTCATCAATGACTATCAAGTCGCTTCCCTTGAGCGCCTGGCGCAGGGCAGAAACGGCCACTGTGTCCATAGCATCCACGTCCACCCGGTATTTGCTGATGCGGTAGGGACTGGGCATGGCGACATGGGCTAATGTTGCTTCTTGCCCATCAAGGGTGGCAATCCGGAATCCCTGCCTTGTTTCCCCGGTGCGTATCTCCTCAGTGTAAAAGCCGCCGCCCTTGACTCTGGTTCTGGCCAGGACTTCCTTGATGAGAGCGGTCTTACCTGTGCCCGGCTGGCCGGTCAACAGGAGCGCCCTTTTCATTTTTCCTCGGCTTGAGTCTGGGCCTTTCTTCTTTCCTTGAACTTCTTCACGCGCCGCCGATGCTTCAACGCGGCCACTTTCTTCTTCTTGTACATGTCCTTTGCGCTAAATCTGCGTTGTGGGAATTATTCTAGCATATTGCAGAAGAGTCCCGAAGGGGAGAATCCTAAATCCCAAGCAGGAAATCTTAAACAATATCGAAGCACCAAAGGCTCAATGACCAAAACAGTCTAGAGATTCAAATTCCGGTATTGGGATTTCTTTGGAGCATAGAGATTAGGATTTGGAATTCAATTGCGTGAATTGCCACGCATCTTTCAAGGGTTCGAGATAACAGAAGAAGGGGCGGGGACAAGCCCCGCCCCTACAAATGAATGTAAGAGAGTTGACCTTTTCTAGTCTTCTCGCTCCAGTATGGTGGCAGCGCCCTGACCGCCGCCGACGCAGGCGGTGGCCAGACCGTATTTCCCTTTCTCGACGTTGAGTATTCTGGCGCAGGTGCCAACCAGCCTGGTGCCGGTGGCTCCCAGCGGGTGTCCGATGGCAGTAGCGCCACCCTTGACGTTGACTTTCTCGGGATCGATGCCCAGTTCTTTCATGGCATAAAGCGCTACGATGACGAAGGCCTCGTTTATCTCCCAGAAATCAATGTCCTTCACTTCGAGGCCGGCGTGTTCCAGGGCCATGCGGCTGGATGGGACCGGGCCTTTCCCCATCACCGTCGGGTCAACGCCAGCCCATCCCATGGATATAATCTTGGCCAGGGGCTTGAGGCCTAACTGCTTGGCCTTCTTCTTGGACATCAGCATTATGGCAGTGGCACCGGCGTTGAGTGGGGAGGAGTTACCTGGCGTTATCTGCCCACCTTCCTTGAAGGAAGGCTTCAAGCCGGCGAGAGCCTCCAGTGAAGTATCAGCCCTGATGCTCAGGTCAGTGTCAAAGAGTTTCTTGGTCCCGTCTGCCTGCACCGCCTCAACCGGCATTATCTCCCCCTTGAAGAACCCTTCCTGGACGGCTTTGGCCGCCATCTGATGGCTTTTCATCGCCCATCTGTCCATGTCCTCCCGCGTGAAGTTGGTCTGTGATAGGAGCTTCTCCGCGGTCAGTCCCATGTTCATGGTGGTCATTATGTCTACTTCTTTGAACTCTTCGGTGGCCAATCTGGGATTAGGTTCCACCGGTACCTGTCGCCCGCCGCCTCCCAGGGTCGGGATGTGAGTCATGTGCTCGATTCCGCAGGAGATGACGATATCGGAGTATCCCAGCATGATTTCCATAGCCCCCTGGTGTATCGTGGACATCGATGAGACGCACTGGCGGTCAGTTCCCTGCCCCGGGACATTGAACGGCAGCTTGGCCAGGAAGTTGATTACACGCCCCCCATAGAGCCACTGCTCGAGCACCGGCATGGCCGTTCCTGTGAGCACATCGCCGATTTCTGCAGGGTCTATCTTGGTCTGTTTTATCATTTCCTGGACCAGTCGGGCTGCCAAGTCGTCCATTCTCAGGCTGTTGAATGCGTCCCTCTCTGGTTCCCTGGGCCTCGCCCGGGAAAAGGGTGTCCTCAGATAGCTGACAATTACTGCTTCTTCCATACAATCAATCTCCTTTGTTCATTATTCTGTCTTTGATGCCGTTTTTCCGAAATTAGGGCCTGCTTATGTTACGCCCCTGTCCTTGCACCGTCAAGCCGCTGCCAGGCACGATGCCACTAATCAGTTTTTCGGAGAGTATGAGAAAGCTTGACACTTTGATAAAACACAGGTAAGATGAGCTTGAATTCTGGAGGCACTGAATGATCGTGTTTGGTGCTTACGTATGAACGGCGTCTACAACAAAATGGAGGTAAGACAATGACACAGGATCCCAACAAAGCTGCATATGAAGCCAGGCCGTGGACAAAATGGTACCTGGAAGGTGTGCCCAAGGATGTAACAGTCGAGGAAAGGTCCGTGATAGACACCTTTAATGAGACCACGGAAAAATGGAAGGACAAGACCGCCATAGTATTCTATGGTAGAAAGATGAGCTACAAGGAGATCCGGGAGCAGGTTGACAGATTTGCTGCGGCGCTAGTTGATTTAGGCGTCAAGAAAGGGGACAAGATTGCCCTCCTGCTGCTTAATTCACCGCAGTTTATGATAGCTTATTACGGAGCCCTGAAAGCGGGGGCCACCTTAACGGCAATCAGCCCTGTTTATGTCAGCTCCGAAATCAAATACCAGATCGAAGACAGCGGGGCGAGAATGCTTGTGTGCCTGGACATCCTCTACGATAACGTGGAGAAAAGCGGAGTCAAGCTGGATGCGGTCATCCTGACCAGCATCGGCGAATACCTGCCTGGGATGAAAAAGTTTCTGGGCAGCAGTGTGCTCCGCGCTGTGTACCAGAAAATGGCCGCCCCGCCTGTGGAAATATTTCAAAGAGAGGGATTTTACCGATTCCAGGACTTGCTCAAGAAATATCCCCCGAATCCGCCTGATATCAAGTTCAATACAAGAGAGGATATAGTGACTCTTCCCTATACAGGCGGGACAACCGGTAGGCCCAAAGGTGCCATGATAACTCACTACAATTTTGCCGCTGCCCGACAGCTCGCCAACGGATTCTGGGGCGATATCATACAGGAAGGGAAAGAGGTCGTAATAGCTTATCTGCCTTTCTATCACATCTATGGTCAAGCAGTGGTCATGATGGGAGGAATGACCGAGGGCTACACCTCGATACTGATCACTACTCCTGACCCTGATGACATCCTGAGCGCCATAGAAAACTACAAAGGGACTATTTTCTACAGCGTTCCAGCCCTGTATGAATATCTCAAGGACTATGAAAAGACCGACAGAGTAAATTGGAAAAACATAAAAGTCCTCATCTCCGGTGCTGATGCTCTTCTGGAGGCCACTGCCACGGGCTGGGAAAAGCGAACCAAGGCCAGAATCCACGAAGGTTGGGGAATGACCGAGACGACCTCGGTCGGTATGGTCAATCCCTACGGCAGGGCGAAAATCGGTTCCTTCGGTGTACCTATGCCTGGCACGGTGGCGGGCATAGTTGAGGCGGAAGGCACCAAGTTCCTTCCCGTCGGGGAAACAGGCGAACTGGTATTCAAAGGCCCCAATGTCTTCGCGGGATACTGGAACAAACCGGAGGCAACCAAGGAAGTACTCATGGAAGTCGACGGTGAAACCTGGCTGCGCACCGGCGACCTGGCCAGAATGGATGAAGAGGGCTATTTCTACTTCTACGATAGGAAGAAAGACAGGTCTACAGGTATTCGCCAGAGAGGTAGAGGAAGTAATCACTTCTCATCCGCAAGTCAGGGAGGCCGGCGTCATCGGTGTCCCCGACCCCGAGGTCGGCGAGAAGGTCAAAGCCATCGTCGTTCTGGAGTCGGAAGCCAGAGGGAGAGTGTCGGAAGAAGAGATTATGAAGTACTGCGCTGGAAAGATTTCTGGCTACATGGTACCCAAGATAATTGAGTTCAGGGGCGAGGTACCCAAGACGGACATCGGCAAGGTATCCCGCCGCGAGCTGAGAGAGGAGGAACTGTAGAATGCCGCCATTTTTTGAAGTAGAAAATGTGACCAAGCGTTTCGGTGGACTGATTGCCGTCAACAATGTTAGCTTTCAAATAGGCAGGGACGAAATTGTGGGCCTGATTGGCCCCAATGGTTCCGGGAAGACCACCCTGGTACGGTGCGTAATCGGCATATTCAAGCCGGAGTCTGGGAGAATCCGGTTCAAGGGCCAGGACATCACCGGATGGCGTCCCTGGAAGATCGTCCAGAGAGGGCTGATAGGAACTTTCCAGGTAGTTAAGCCATTCCGCCGCCTCCCTATTATCGCCAACGTCATGGTTGGTTGCCTGTGCCCGCGGATAACCAAGGGAGGCGAATGGACTAAGACCACCGTGGTAAAAGCGCGGGACGCACTGGAGTTCGTGGGCATCGCCGACCGGGCCCGTGAGCCAGCCTCCACCCTGTCTCACGGGGACCTGAAACGACTGGAGGTAGCCAGAGCCATTGCTACTGAGCCGGAACTCCTTATCCTGGATGAGCCCTTCGGAGGACTTAATCCTGCCGAAACAGAGCTTGTCGCTAAATCCATGAAAAGGTTGCATAAGGGAGGTCGGTTCGGCAGGCTTCACAGCGAAGGGCCGGCCATGCTGATAATTGAGCACAAGCTGAGTGAGCTAATGAAAATAGTTGACCGCGTCATCGTCCTCAACTATGGAGAAGTCATTGCCCAGGGTACCCCCGAGGAAGTAGTCAAAAACCCCACCGTGATTGAAGCTTATACTGGCAAGGAGGTGATCATTGCTTGAGGTAAAGAATGTAAGCGTAAAGTACGATACAGCCACCATCCTGGACGAAGCCAACCTGAAGGTGGAAAGGGGGGAACTGGTGGGGCTCGTCGGTCCCAATGGCGCCGGCAAGACGACTCTCCTCCGAGCCATCGCCGGTTTGATAAACTGGGACAAGGAAGTCCTCAGAGGCACGCGGAAGTCAGATGTAACCTTTGAGGGCAGCGTAGAATTTGAAGGGGAAAGGATTGACAAGCTGACGGGGTTCCAAATCGCCCAGAAGGGGCTCCAGCTTTGCCCGCAAATGGGCCGGCCTTTCGTCGAGATGACGGTCAGGGATAATCTCCTTGCCGGAGCCTACCTGTGCAAGGACAAAAAGGAGGTTGATGAGAGCCTGGCCAGGTTGTTTCCCAGGCTGAAAGAGAGGGAGGACCAGATATCGGGGACTCTGTCCGGTGGGGAACGGCAGATGCTGGCTGTTGGCCGCTCCCTCATGCGCCGCCCCAAATTGATGCTGGTTGATGAACCATCCAGCGGGCTGGCGCCAAAAATAAAGGATGACCTGTTCAAGCGCGTGGAGGAGATTTACAAAGAACTGGGAGTCACCATACTCCTGGCCGAGCAGGATATCAGCTTCGCCTTCGCCCTCTCCAAGAGGAACTACGTGATGTCGAGGGGGCACATCATCGCCCACGGGACAGCCGACGAATTGCTGAAGGACGAGACCATCAGGAAGACGTACTTAGGTCTGTAGTAACCCACTTCTTCGTTGCGAGGTTGATGAAGTCGGCTGGAGCAATCTGTTTGTCGGGGCCATGAGGGCGTCCATTTCCTACGGTGCTGAAGGTCGACGCCCTGAGACGCTAAACAGTGCCAAATCAAGCTCAAAATCCAAATTACGAAAAGAAGTACGACCTTGAAGAACGAACTGCACAATTCGGTGAAGCAATTATTGAACTGGTAAAGACTTTCCCTCGTGACCCCATCAACAGTCCACTCATCAGTCAAATCGTGAGAGCAGGGACCAGTG
>SMTZ1_10020267_pt1 | contig 16512 bp, 19 predicted proteins | sample DeeMarSWOR136_30_FD_25667 | JGI IMG/M metagenome (IMG submission 25667)
GCCCTGCAGTGAGAGAAGGAAAGGCGGTCAAGGAAAAGGAGATAGTGAGAGAGAAGGAAGTCATTGTTAAGATTAGATGCCCCTACTGTCATGGTCTGTACGATGAGACTCTGAATGAGTGCCCCCACTGTGGAGCAAAGAGATAGAACACATGGTTAAAGCTCGCAGGTGAGTCTTTAGAGACTTTCTTGTGAGTTCATAGCTTGGGCTCCAAAACATACTAAACGAAAGAGAATGCTGAAAACGCTTTATTAAACAAATCTGCTTCATGGAATACTTGTCGAGGCAATAGTATGTCAGAGCAGTCTGGCGAGGACGAATTGGCGGACTGGATTGTTAACAGATCTGAGCATTTGGATGATCACTGGCAGAACATAATGGAAGCTGAACAGGCAGGTTAAATTCAGAAGTGAACTAGCAGGGCTTGAAGTGTCACAGGCTTCTGAAGCAGCAAGGATGAAATGCAGTACTTATCTGGATAACTGGGACAGTTTCTTCTATCACATGTCCAAATACGATAATTCTGGGGAGTTGGAGGAGTTGGAGACGGCTACACGAGCCTACAAGGCTGTGGACGTTATGCTCTCAGGAATCCTCCAGACGCTGGGCTTGGGCTCCGTTGAACGTGGTGAGCCTTTTGGATATCCACAAGTACAGCAGTCGTCAACCGTTAGCACTCGTCAAGTCAGGGAAAAGGAGATAATAAGAGAGAAGGAGGTAATTGTAAAAGTCAAGTGCCCTTATTGTCAGCGTTTATACAACGAGGTCCTAGAGGAATGCCCTCGGTGTGGAGCGAAGAGGTGAGGTGAGAAAAGAATGAACGTAACAGAGGTCATTGGTGGAATCTTTCTTCTAACGATTGGGATTCTCGCAGCTGCTCCATTTCCATTTGACGGTTGGTTCTACGAATCGTTTCCCGAATTCGCTGCAATAGCTTTGGTCTGTGGGACCTTCCTCGTCCTGCTCGGCTCTTACCTGACCATAGCTGGCTTCAAGTCAAAGGAAGAAGCTAGTAGGATAGATACGGTTGGCGCTTCATGTCTCCTCATATCCTTCATTATCCTGTTCGTTGCTTTTGTCGCAGAGAGTGAGAACTGGGCACGGGTTTCTGCGATTGTCGGTGTGGGCTTTCTAGTGGTGGGAGTAGGAGCAGTCTTAGCTAGTGAAAGAAGAGTCAAGAAGAAAGAGACACAGTGATCTTAGATTCTTTGAATGAGGTATTAGTGATATTTCAACTGAAAACAGCAACAGTGAAGGGGTATGTTCAGAGGAGCGCTCAGAAGCCCTCTGAGAGCTTGTTTGACCTAAAAAGAGTTTCAGCTGTATTTTCGCGTTAGCTTTTTGTTCTCATTATTTTCGTTACGCCTAGGATGCGCCAGTACTCGACCTCAACGCCAGAGGCGAGTTTAGACGTCAGCGCTTTGTCCTCTGGCATCGGGGCTTCAAAAACCTGGTATGTTTCGAGGTCCATCAGCTGCACTGATGCTGGTAGCAATGCTATGACCTGTGCGCCTCTCTTCTCGATGATCGGGACTTCAACTTGTGCGCTGACAGGCCTGACGAGAGTTCTCTTCGCCCCGTCGAAGACTCCTATGGCCACTATTCTCGCCTTTGCGGAGCCATGTTTCCCTGGCTTTGACTTTGAGTAGTCAGCTATGCGGCAAGGTTCGTTTTCTATCATCACGTAGCTGCCAACTTTTAGGGCCCCCAATTCCATGGGTTTGCTCATTGTCTTCACCGCATGTACAGCAGTTCTCATTCAGCAAGTAGATACATTAAGGTATCGCTGTGCAGTCATATCTCTTGATACCCTCCTACATCAGTTTAAATAGAGAGCACAATTATCAGACTGAGGGAAGGACAGTGTTCAACGCTGTCGGCATAATCGCGAGAGTTGATCAGAGAAAAGCATTGGATTTCGCAGCACGATTAGTAGAGCATTTGGAATCCAGAGGAAGAGCCATCTCACTTGAACCGAGACTTGCAAAACATGCCAAGAGGGAAGATGCTGCGATGCCACTCAAAGAGATGAAGACTGACCTGATCATGACCGTTGGGGGCGACGGCACTATACTCAGAACCTGTCTTTTGCTCCCGAAGCCTGAACCGCCTATCCTTGCCATCAACATGGGCGTGCGTGGGTTTCTCGCAGAGGTGCCGCCTGAAAAGGGACTAGCTGCTGTGAATCGATGTCTGAATGGGAATTTCCATCTCGAAAAGTGTATGAAACTGTCTTCTTCAATTGGAGCCAAAAGATTGCCTGACGCTTTGAACGAGGTTCTGATAACCTCACAGGCGCCAGCTAAGCTACTGCATGTTAGGATTGAGAAAGATGAGAGGGTAGTGGCTGAGTGCCGAGCGGATGGCATGATCGTTGCGTCTCAAGTGGGGTCCACGGGATATTCGCTTTCTGCGGGAGGACCTGTTTTGGATCCTGATGTTCACGCCTTTGTCTTCACTCCTATCTGTCCTTTGACGGTCTTCCATCCTGTGGTCTTCTCAGCGAAAAATACGATTGTTATAGAGCTCCTCAAACCGAAGAGGGCAGTTGTTGTTTTGGACGGGCACCATCGAACCGAGACAGAGCCGAAGAATCCTCGAATCAGTGTTTCGAAGTCTGAGCATGAATCGTCATTTGTGCGGTTTGACGATGGGTTCTACCGTCGCTTGAAGAGTAGGCTCCTCTTTGCTAGGAGCTAGAGCATTGACAGCTCAGAAGGTTCTCGTTCTAGACGCATCAGCGTTTATCGCGGGCTTTGACCCATTATCAGTTAGTGAGACGCAGTATTCTGTTCCTGAGGTTGGGCGTGAACTTCTCTTGAACTCGTTGCCTAGGCTGAGATTTACCACTGCAGTGGACAGCGGAAGATTGAAGATTAGGGTCCCTGCCAAGGAGTTCCTTGGAAGAGTGAAGGAAGCTTCCAGAAAGGTGGGGGATGTCCTTTTTCTTTCTGATGCTGATTTGCAGGTGTTGGCTCTTGCCCTAGAGCTGAAGGCTGAAGGTTATGATCCACAGATTGTAACGGATGACTATTCTATCCAGAACGTGGCTGACCAGTTGGCGATGGTTTTTGCTCCTCTCATGACTTTCGGAATAAGGTTTCGCCTAGAATGGGTGATTTATTGTCCAGCCTGTCACCGCAAATACCCTCCAGATTACAGTCCCAAGTCTTGTGAGGTCTGCGGTACGAAACTCAAGAGGAAGCCTTTGGGGAAAAGGGCGGTAAGAAAAGCTGAATAGCTGTTTTCTTGATGTTTCGGCTTTGGACATTGTCTTAAGATTGCTCCTTTCTCAGTTTATTGAAAAGTCTGTTGTATTCCTCCGCCTTTTCCGCCGGAGTCTCGGAGTAGATTATAGCTCTTCCCACATTTATGAGAATGTTTCTTCCAGCTGTCCTAATCACCTTCTCTGCATCGCCTTTCTGGGCGCCTATGCCTGGGATTAGGAAGAGCTTGTCCTCTCCTGCTCGGGCTCTTATGGTTCTTATGTCCGCCTCCATTACGTGTCCTGTGGCGCCTATGACGCATCCGTCGGCGGCGTACCGTTTTACGTCTTCGGCAATGGCGACGTACACTGGCCTCCCGGCAGTAATCGCTTGCATCTGGTATTTGATGGCGAGTTAGGGCTATTATGCCGATTTGGGGTTTGTAGTTGTGGGCAACGTTGACAGTGGCTTGGAGATTTCCTAGGAGGGGATTGAAGGTTATGGCATCGTAGCCGCACTCATGGATGTGAAAGAGGGCAGAGTCTACTGTCGCGCCTATGTCGTTCAGCTTGTAGTCCAGGACAGAGAGAGCGTCTGCCTTCTGAATGGCGGTTGTGAGGGGTTTGTGCTGTTCTTTTGTGAACCCCCAGACATACTGTTGGTTTGGTTTGTAGGCACAACAGAAATCTCTTGTTTGGTCTATTGTGTCTAGGCAGAATTGGAGCCTAGCCTCGTTCTCGTCTGCCTTTTCCAGATATTTCTTGGGTATTGTATTTTGGCTTCTTTGTTTTGGAAGGGCTGGGTCTAAGCCTACACACAAGATGCTGTCTTTTGCTTCGGATAGACGCGTATATCTTTTAATGGCCTCCGTCATTTTCGGATTCCTTAGACTTTAGAGTCACCTCTCTAAGCTAATTATGTTTTGTTAGACTGCACAAAAGGGGTAGTCCTAAGACTTCCACCCTATAGAGGCACTCATCCAGCTCCTACCTTTTCTGAAGCGATGAATCACCGATTTTACAAAGGGTCTTATGCCGTTGCATGCATGTTTAGACGCCCATCATCCGAATCCTAGGGCACGAAGAGACTGAGTCACACCGAAGCAGACGAGGAACGCAACTACTAGTGGAATCAGGTTTGACAGTATCGTCCACTTGGCACTTCTTGTTTCTTTCCAGATGGTGTGGGTCGTGGTTGCGCATGGATAGTGAAGCACTGCAAAAAGCATCAGACTGATAGCTGTGACGATAGTGAATCCTTGGGCTGCGAAGAGAGCGTGAAGCTCAGCTGTGCTTTCGAGCTCAGTCATCATGCTTGTTCCCATATAGCCCATAATTATTGTGGGGATGATTATCTCGTTGGCCGGGATGGCGAGGATATATGCTAGCAGGATGATGCCATCGAGACCGATTAGCAGTCCAACTGGTGAGAGAACGTTTGCAGCATGGGTCATTAAGGTCTCGCCGCCAACATGCACATTTCCCAGGATCCAGATGAGCGCGCCTGATGGTGCAGCCCAAACTACGGCACGGTATAGAACCTTGATAGTTCGATCGATAAATGAAGTGTAAAGAACACGCAGGAACTGCGGTCGACGATACGATGGCATTTCTAGGACAAAGAATGAGCTTTCACCTTTAAGCAAGGTATGCGAAAGCAGAGCCGACACAACAAAAGTCGCCAAGATACCAACCAACGTGACAGCAACTATTGTCAATGATGCCATTAGGGATGATATAGCTGGTGGGAATGCGGCTGCCAGAAAGACTGTTGCCATCAAAAAAAGAGTTGGCCAACGGCCATTACAAGGCACGAAGTTGTTGGTGAGTATGGCGATGAGACGCTCACGAGGTGAGTTTATACTCCTGCAGGAAATTACTCCCGTGGCGTTGCAGCCGAAGCCCATGCACATGGTAATAGCTTGCTTTCCATGCGCGCCAGCCCACTTGAAGAAACGGTCAATGTTAAACTCAACCCTCGGTAGGTAACCTGAGTCCTCAAGGAGCGTGAAGAGAGGAAAGAATATGGCCATGGGTGGCAACATGACTGACACAACCCACGCCACACCCCTGAAAGTTCCGTGCACTAAGAGACCTTCAAGCCACTGGGGGACCCCAAACCACATGAACAGCGAAGAAAGCTGTGCTTCAAGCCAAAACAGACCCTCTGCCAAGAGTTGTGAGGGAATGTTTGCGCCTTCTATTGTGACCCAGAAGACAGCCATTAAAAGAGCTATCATTATTGGAAACCCCATGACACGCGAAGTCACTATTCGATCTATCTTGGCATCCAGATTGTACTTGGGAATCTTGACCTTGGTTATAGCCTTGGACGCTATGGCCTCAGCGTCGGCGTAGATTGAGGATACGACATGATCGTGTAAAGACTCTCGAATAGGAGATGCTGCAACTTGTATGCGATCGAAAAGCTCCTTCAGTTCCGCTTTCATGGACTCTCTTGTCACCGAATTGCCTTGAGCCAAACCTGCTAGAGATGCCAGTTCTCCACTCTCTAACGCCTGGCGAATCCTGATGTCTCCTTCCAGGAGACGCATGGTGACCCACCTAATGTTCGGCAGGCCGTTCGCCACCTTTTTGACATGAGGAATCACTTCGTCAAACACTTTGCGGATCTCCGTCTTGAGAGCAAAGTGATGTGGGCTAGTGGTTATCTTTCCTGAGGCAACTTTAGCCGTGGCTTCAACCAAGTCGTTCAACCCTTTGCCAACATTGGCAATCGTGGGAACAACAGGAACCCCTAGGGCAAGCGATAGCTGTTTTGCATCGATTTCCATGCCTTTTCTCGCAGCTTCATCGACAAGGTTGAGGCAGACCACCACGTTATCTGAGATTTCAAGAACCTGCAAAACCAAGTTCAGGTTTCGTTCTAGAACTGTCGAGTCAACCACTACGACTACAACATCGGGACGGCTAAAGAGCAGAAAATTCCTGGTAATCTCCTCATCCGTAGCAGTAGCTAATAGAGAGTAGGTGCCCGGAAGGTCGATCAGTTTATATCGTTTTCCCTCATATTTGAAAGATCCCTCGGCACGAGCGACGGTCTTTCCAGGCCAATTTCCAACATGTTGACGAAGACCAGTAAGGGCGTTGAATACCGTGCTCTTACCAGTGTTTGGGTTTCCAGCAAGAGCAACCAGATAGTCATGGCCCTTCTCCAACTCCTCATGTCTCTCTTCATAATAGTCATGGTCGTTCCTTTCAATGTCCAAGTTAACGCCTCCCTCTCATATTGCTAAGACAAAGGTTTAACCACGATCTTTGAGGAGTCTTCCGACCTAAGGGCCAGCACGGTGCCTCGAACGTAGTACGCTATCGGGGTCCCTAAGGGGCTCTTCATCAAAGCCCTGACTTCTGTTCCCGGAAGGAGCCCGAGGTCGAGAAGTCGACGGCGAGTTGGACCTCCAACCAGAAGTCTCATCACCCTAGCTCTCTGACCGACCTCTAATTCTGCTAAGGTCTTGCTATCTGGATTTTTACTCGATTGTAATTCCATTCCGATCCATTACCTTACCACATTCAACCAAGCCGAATTACTTCCTCGTCCATACATAGCACACAGGACTATATACAATAAAGGTGAGGTTCCAGAAAAAGGTCGACATGCCGCTGGACAAGCGCGCCAGCGGGATTGCCACCCGTGTGAAGAAACAAGAGGAGTTCTAGCGCCATGTTCTCATGGCTTAGATGGCACATCAGGCACGCCAGCACCATGCAGGATTCCAACGACAGGAAACTTCTCAAGGACCTCTCTTCCGTGTGGAGCTTGCTCCAAGGCTTCTGTCAAATCCACGCCAGCATTGTGAAGAACTTCGTGGGTTCCGGCTTTCCAGAGAAAACTGGCTGACACATTGTACACCTTTCCCTCAAACGCGATATATGCTGGGTTTCCGTGTTTTCCATTGTATTGGGCAAGCTCTTTTTCAGTAAACTCTTTCATACATCTGAGCCCTCTAAGTTTGGCAGAAAAAAGGGAAAGGGGAGAGAGGACCTATCTAAGGAACTTGGAGACGAAGGGTGAAGTCTCGCCTCTGCGCATGAAGTGGCCTGATGGGCCCTCGCCTAGGAATTCGGAGAACCAGGACTCGTGCTAATCGTAGGTTCGATGGTCTTTGCCAGCGGTTAGGTTGCAGATGTGCGTATATCCTCGCACTGCGCATCTCTCTGCTTCCACAAGCACTTTCAGGATTGCCTTGACGTTGGTCGGGTCTTTCGGTAGTCTGGCTGGTGGACAAGCTGAGACATCATGAAAGGTTTTCATGTCGTCTGGAAGTCTGCCCCCTAGTTCGTATATACGTGGAACGAGAGCTTCAAAGTGGTTTCGATCTTCAATGCGAGCGGTCTCTGCGATCTCCTTGACTCCTTCTCCGTCCAGTCCTATCAGATTACATCGAAGGATAGTATAGTAATAGAAAGTTGTAAGCTCTGCTGCAGCATTCTTAACCAACAAATCCAGAAGCTGATCAACATTGATACCGGCTTTCTCCACCATTTCTCGCGCTACTCTAGCCATAATATCACCTCACTAGCTATAGGTCAGCAGGTCTATTTAACGGTACATACCTATATCCGCTAACCTATACGCACGATTGAATGATTCTGAATTGTCAAAGAGGCTGTATGGAAAAGGTGAGCGTACAATACTTCACGCTGATCTGCGAGGCAATTGCAGCTTGATGGAATAGCTGAGAACCTAGACTTTGACTAATGATCTGGCGCCGGGGATGGGATTTGAACCCATGAGGGCCCAAAGACCCACTGGCTCCCACGTCTAGACCCCTCTCATTCACGCTGAAGATCTCGAGGCCAGCGCATTACCGCTCTGCCACCCCGGCACATCAAAAGACCTACCATACGCCTAGAATAACCTTCTGCCACCACGCATCCATATTTGGAGCGTATGGTGGACCTAGGTCTAGGGTGTGTCTTTGTGTATCTGCGCCTCTATGCCTCTGCCTAGCCGCCTCTCACTCCTCCTTCCGCATAACCAGATCAGCCACGTCCACAGCACAATCAAAAATCCGCCCAATCAACCCAGCCACAGCCAACACACATGCACCAACACCCCCAGCCCCACCAACAGCCCCCTCAACACCCCCAAGCAGCTCCTCAACCTCCCCCCGCTCACGCCTCACACCCTCAGCCATCTCAACATCCCTACTGAACACAGCCTCCAACGCCCTCTCATGACACCCAAAAGCAAAACCATGCAACCTCAACAAAGGCTCAGACAACCCCTCGCCTACGCCCTCACCAAGCTCAACAGCCTTCTCCGCCACCTCCACACTCAAATCACCAACAGACTCAACAAGGCTAGCCATGAGCCTATAGTCCAAGCACTCGATGGCCCTCACCCCCAGCCCCTCACCCAAACCAGGTCTCTGAACAATAGTCCTCAGAATCCGAACCAGCAGAAAATACAACCGGTCAACCTCAACATCCCTCGCCACCACATTCCTAGCCAAATGGACGTCGCCGCCAACAAAGGCCCTCACAGCATCCCGATGCATCCCAGCGGCAATAGCATACTCACGCCTCAGAATCTTCTCAGGAGGAAAAGTTGAAGGTTCCAATAGGCACTGCAACACAATGTTTGAGTAATCCTCCTCAACAATCTCCAAACCAACCAAGCCATTCGACGCCTGCTTAACAGACTCACGATCCTCACCGCTCATCCTATCCTCAGCCACAACACGGATGACGTCATACCCCAACAGATACTTACCAGTAATCTCACGACTGAGATACGGAGAAGGACTAATCACAGCCACCCGCGGCTCACGCTCAACACCATACCTAGCATCAACAGCCAAACGCCCATCAATCAACTCGGAGACCGCCACAACAGACCCACGACCAAGCCCAACTCGCTCAGCCCAACCCTTCGGCACACAAACAAAGAAGGTTCCGCTACTCGTCCTCTGAACCTTACGAAGCTCCACAACAGATCCCCACATGAAGTATTAACACATCCAAATAAGAACATGCTGTCAGAAACTCACGGAGAATGTCAAGACTACAGTAAACAGTCAAAGAACAGATATGAACCAAAAGCCATTAACTCGGAGGCCTTCATGTTCGAAGACAAACAGAAACCAAAATAGTCGGATCACTATTCTGATAGAGACCAGCGAAGGACCAAGCCATGAGCGAGAGGCTTCAAAGAGCAGTGTCATTCACAATAGAAGCGGGATACCAACTAGACAGAAACGCCTTCGCCTTCCTGAACAGCCTCTCTAAGACAGAAGATCCAATCAAACTGATGGAGGAAACCATCAAAAAACTAGAAACTGCACCCGAAAGAGCCCTCTTCATAGACAAGAATCTCCTAGAAGAGGTAGCCAAAGAGGCCTTTCCGAAAGCCATAGAAGAACAACCACCAATGGCGCAACCTCCCCAAGCGCTCATTCAAGGAAAGAAGACCTTCCGCGCTGCCGCAAAGGACATCGACTCGGACATAAAGATAATTGACGACCCAACGGACGACATATGCGAAAGCGGAACCCTCGAAGAATACCTCGAATACTTCCAAGACCGCTACAAGAGAATGAAGAAGATTCTAAGACAAAGGATCGATGTGAAAGGCGCCTCAACCATATCAGACGCACTTAAGGCCAAAGCTAACTCAAAAGTCAAGATCATCGGCATGATAATCGAGAAGAAAGAAGCCAAGCAAAAACTCCTCCTGAGAGTTGAGGACCTGGGGGCGACTGCCACAGTACTCGTATCCCCAAGCAGAAACCCCAAGATTATGAAGAAAGCGAGAGACCTGCTCTCAGACCAAGTCGTCTGCATAGCAGCAGTCAAAGGACAAAACGACTTGCTCATCGCAGAGGACATCATCTGGCCTGACATGCCCCAAAGGAAACCAAACACGGCTCCGATACCGGTCTGCGCCGTGCTCATGTCAGACCTGCACGTTGGAAGCAAGATGTTCATGAAAGAGGACTTCACCCGCTTTCTGCTATGGTTAAACGGAAAGCTCGGAGACAATAGACTCAAGGAAATGGCAAGCCGCGTAAAATATCTAATCATAGCCGGCGATGTTGTAGATGGAATAGGAATCTATCCGAACCAGATAGAAGAGTTGGCGATTGAAGACATTTACGAACAATACCGCATGGCATCAAAATTCATCGAGGAAATCCCGGACTACATAGAAGTAATAGTCATTCCTGGAAACCACGACGCTTCCCGAAAGGCGCTCCCTCAACCAGCCATACCGCGAAACTACGCAGAGCCGATTCATGAGGTGAGAAAGGTGCACTCCCTAGGAAACCCATGCACAGTGAGCCTCCATGATGTGGAAATCCTGCTCTACCATGGACGCAGCCTAGACGATATTATCTCCGTCGCTCCGGGCATGAACTTCAACTCCCCTGAAAGAGCCATGAGACTTCTACTGCAAGGGAGGCACCTAGCACCGCTGTACGGAGGAAAAACGCCAATAGCCCCCGAGAAGAGAGACTTCATGGTCATAGAAAGGCCACCGGATATTCTGCACTGTGGACATGTACATGTCCTGAAGTACGAATCGTATCGAGGGACCCTCATCGTCAATTCCGGTGCTTGGCAGAAACAGACCAAGTATCAAGAAGAGATGGGGGTGGTGCCCACACCAGGGATAGTACCAGTGGTGAATCTCCAGACGCTAGAAGTCATGCCGATAGACTTCACCACGCCTCAAGCGTAGGTCCTCGTGTAGAAAGCCAGCCAACACGTTTTGGTCCAGAGACTCTACAACAGATAGGCAGCGCTTCGTGAATAACAGCCTCCTTATGAAAGCTCCGTCCTCAACGCCTACCACGCGAAATCTGCGCCAAGCACTTAGGGGCGTAGCCAGTTAGACGGTTCAGTCTGTCATCATTAGCAAGGGCATCTCGAACAAGAGTGCGGGGCACGCCCAAGCGAATCTTCTTTGTGCGTCCGTACCTTCCCATGCTCGCCACCCTCGCATTCAGTAGTCCTATCACGTCCAGTTCATTGACTAGGCTACTCACGCGCCGTTGAGTCAGCGGGGCGAATCCAGATTCATCACAAAGCTCACAGTAGATCTCGTAGATGTCCCCCGTGATCATCACGTTTACCTTCGCTGTGCTCAAAAGATAGACGCTACATAAAACGAGTTTTGAGTGTGACGGAAGATTCCTGACCGCCTCCGTAATCCGATCATGTTCAATTCTTTTCTCGGCAATTCGTACATGGTCCTCCGCCACAGCCTCCGCCCCTTCACGCTCTGCGATCTCTGCAGCAACACGGAGAAGATCTAAGGCTCTCCGTGCGTCTCCATGTTCTGCTGCGGCTAGCGCTGCGCACAAACTGACGGCGCCGTCTAGTACCCTGCGCTCATAGAAGGCCAACAGGGCGCGATCCCAGAGAATATCACGGAGTTCCGCCGCATCGTAAGGTCGAAAAACCATCTCCTCCTCGCTTAGGGAACTTAAGACCCTTGGATCTAGGAATTCCTTGAATCGAAGATCGTTTGAGATTCCAATGATTGAGATTCTGCCTGAGTGCAGAGTCTCATTTATTCTAGTCAGCTCATAAAGCAAGATGTCGCCACGAGTCTTCACTAGGGAATCGATCTCGTCCAGTACCGGCAATAGAAGAACCTTCGCTGAGTTCAACCCTGTCCTGAACCTGTCAAAAACCTCTCCCACTGCCAGGCCAGTGAAGGGAACATCAACACCAATAGCGTTGCATAGACTCGAGAGAACTCTATATTCCGTTCCGGCTAACCTGCAGTTTATGTAGCATGTCTTCAGAGGAGCACCAAGTTCCCCAGCCTTTTCACTCAATCTATCCAAAACGTACCTAACGACCGCTGTTTTTCCAGTGCCCGTCTTCCCGTAGACAAATACATTGGAGCAAAGAGAACCCCTAAGAACAGGAGCAACCACCTCGCCTAGGTAGCGAATCTGTTCACCACGATGAGGAAGTTTGTCAGGTATATAGTCGTGCCGAAGCACGTCCCGATCCAGGAAAAGACTAGACCCTTTAAGGAATCGCTCAAAAACGTTGTCTAACAACATTGTTTCATCCATTTCAATTCACTCGATCTATTGCATTCTGCGTCAGCACGATTCCTACGTGAGCTACTGTCATGTATATACCAGCATGATAAACACTCTCATCCAAAAAAATAGAGGCCAGATAAAAAAAAGCTAAAGTAGACAAGAGATCGTGCCACAAAGTCACAGTTTCATGAACTCACGCACCCCAAGGTTTCCACTGGAATAGACTAGGTGTTGATTGAAGAAAAGGTTGTTCTTTCTAGGAAAAGAATAGACTCTACAAATCTGTTCAATGAACCGTATTTAAGAATTACCGTAAAATCGGTTAGAGCTTCCCCAAATTTTTTTGCTGAACCCCCTTTTTTAAACCTGTTCAAGCTCTCATGGCTCCAGTGGAAACCAAGGGGTTGGAGCGACGTCTTCCCTTTGCACGCATGCATGAACGTCTAAACCAATTAGAGCGTTTTGCTGGTCTTTCCAACTGTGCATGCGTTGGAACGCTTCAGCAAGCTGGAAAGCGAGCAGAAAGGTGATGCTAGACTTGTTTTCTGAGGAGTTTCAACATTTCCTTCTTTATGCGATAAGTGTAGGGAATCTTCTGTGTGCCTCGCTCTAGGTAACCTTCCTCGTAGAGCTTCTTCATCAAGCGAGCGGTGTGCTCCCGCGTGAGCTTTATCTCCTCTCTAACCTCCGGGGCTGTCTTTGGGCTGTTATCCGTGAAGCTTTTCAGCACAAGGAGCTCCGTCTCTGTGAGCGGGGCCAGGGCCTTCTCTCTCTTTATGGGGATGGGAGCATCTATCTTGACTCCTTCCGCTTTAGGTGCGGCAGACAGTCTCTGTTCAAGGCTCTCCACTCCTATAAGCTTCTCTACGATTTCTTTCTGTGCTGAGGCTAGGGCATCCACTCTCTTGTCTGCATCTTGAATCTGCGCTAGAAGTTTCTGTTCGAGTCCCGAATAAGTATCGCCTTCAGCAGCCATCTTCTTCAACAGGACCCCCTGTTCCTTCACTTCACTTCTCGTTTCCTCACAGTCAGAGGAGAGCACGTCAGTCCTATGGGAGACAGCCTCAAGCTTCTTCTCATACACTTGCAGCTGACTGTTGAAACTCATTACAACATCACCCACAACATCACTTGCCTCCTCATACTTCTCACGAAGACCCCTTATCCGCCTGTAGTAAAGCGCGGCTGAAATCACACAGACTGCAAATAGAAGAATCGAAGCTAGCACAAGCAGGCTAGACATGCATAGAAGCCTCCATTCCACATCTTTGGAAGCGTGATTCAAACGTGATATGCGTGATCTCCATACCGATCAGAGATATCACAGAAACCAACTTAAATATTTCGGTAAACCTCGATAATCCATGTTGCCATGTGATGTGTGACATCACAGCTCTCTACTCGACAACTCACAGAACTGACAAAACAAGCTCCTTTTCCACGATGAACTTAGAATTCAGCGTATCTGCGAGTGTTTCTCGGCATCTCGATTGGCGTCACAGTTCTGCTTGAAGTGCGGGACGTCTTGGTGTGATCTGTGATATCACGTTCTGGTTAGGAGCGCCTTGGGGCTCGATAGCTGCTCAAGGCTTGCTTCGAGTTCTTCGCGTAATCTACCTTGGCGTCAGCCTTCATTGATCCTTCTAGGTAGGCATTTACGTATCCTCGCAGTTTGTTGGCAATCTCTAGGTAGGGATCCAGGCTAGTGTCCTCAAAAATCCCTAGGTACCCAAGCAGGAGAACTGTGTATATGGATTTGATAATGTTCCTCCTGGCCTGCCTTAAAGTCCTGTTGAAAGAGCCCCTTGATACTGCCGAGAGGCGCAAATCGGCTTTTTCTTCATACTTTAGCGCTTTTTCGCCATTTTTCTCCGCTAAAATGTCTATTAACAGTGTTTCTAGCTGTGCTTTCGTCAAAATGCTGCTTTGTATCATTTTTTTCACAAATGGGTCGTCCAAGTAGACTTTCAGCCATTTTTGGGTCCTTTCCTTGGAGCTCAATCTGTCCACCACTAAGTCCTGTCTGGGGGATACAGTTTTGTATACGATCGGAAAAGCTTTGTGGTTTCGTAGATTTCGGGTCTTTAGTGCGCTGTGCTGCAGTATGACAAACGTAAACATTTTATGCTCTTAAGAACTGAAAGGGTCATGGTGATGGCGCATTTGAAAACTGCAAGGCGGGTTACGAGCATCAGACCCTCAGGCATCCGCCGTCTTTTCTCACTAGCACAGGGAATTCCCGACGTGATCAGGCCAAACGAGCGCTAGATGAAGGCCAAACGCACTACACTCCTACCGCAGGCATTCCTGAATTGCGTGAAGCCTTGGTGGAAAAGGCAAAGCGAGACTATGGCTTATCATACGACCCAAGCTCTGAAGTCTTAGTTACAACGGGAGGGGCAGAGGCTATTTTCCTGGCACTATTTGCACTAATCGACCCCCGCGACGAAGTATTAATTCCTGATCCAGGTTTTGTGTGCTATCACCCTGCCGTCTCGATGGCAGAAGGAAGACCCGTGTCGATGCCCGTGCTTGAGAAAGACAGCTTCAAGCTTGAGGCTGACGCTGTGATGTCACTCATCACGGACAAATCACGCGTGATTATCACGAACACACCTAATAATCCCACGGGCTCTGTTCTCTCATTCAATGATGTATCGAGATTGGCGAAGCTCGCTGTGGAACGTGACTTGACTGTGATCTCGGACGAGGTTTATGAGAAGATCACGTATGACGGTGCTGAACATCACTGTTTAGCTGCCTTTCCGGGAATGCGAGAGCGTACAATTGTAATTAATTCTTTCTCCAAGACCTACGCTATGACTGGCTTTCGCGTTGGTTATGCCCTTGGTCCTCAAGAGCTGATCTCGGCTATGGCACTTGCCCATCAGTATGTTACCGCGTGTGTGAACGGACCTGCCCAATACGCTGCAGTGGCTGCTTTGAAGGGACCGCAGAGGTTCGTGAATGATATGGTTAAAGAGCTCAGCAGGCGACGCCAACTTCTACATTCAAGACTGAATGCTATCGAAGGTTTCAGTTGCCTCCTTCCTGAGGGCGCCTTCTACGCATTCGCGAACATCGAAGAATTTGGAGTATCCTCCGAAAAATTGTCTGAATTTCTCCTTGATGAGGGGAAGGTAGTCACCGTGCCTGGGTCCTCGTTTGGCAGGTATGGTGAGGGCTACTTAAGATTCTCCTATGCTACTGCCTATGAGAAGGTAGAGGAAGCATTGAATCGAATAGAGAGGGTCTTCTCCTATGCTACTGCCTATGAGAAGGTAGAGGAAGCATTGAATCGAATAGAGAGGGTCATTCATAAAATTTGAGGACTGGCCTCGACTCCTTCCTCATAGATTTTCGGTGTGATTCTTCAGAAGATCGAAAAACTCTGGTCTCAAGTCGCGGAGAGTTGGTACAAAAGTTTCTATTCGTTGCAGGTCGCCGTAGTCAACTTCTCCCGTCACTAGGTCTTCCTCGTCGTACTTTGCTTGTACAATGATGTGGCCACTCGGTGTCATTACCCTACTGCCCCCCCAGAATTGCAGTCCGTCTTCCAAGCCTACGAGATTGGTGTAGGCCAGAAAGACCGTGTTTTCGATGGCCCTAGCGGCAGTTAATATCTCGAAGAACTTGCGTCGCACGGCTGGGGAGGCCGATATGCAGACTATCAACTCCGCCCCTTGCAGCTTCAGCAAGCGGAATATTTCAGGAAAGAATATGTCGTAGCAGATTGTGAGCCCGATCTTTCCAATGTCTGTTTCAAAGACGGGTATTTGGTATCCCTGTCGGAAGTAGCGTTTCTCTTCGAAGACGCTGTGAGTGGGCAGTTGCATCTTCCTGTACTTGCCGATAAGACCTTCGGGGCCCAACAGAACTGCAGTATTATAGATGATTGCGCGGGCTTTGTCGCTGTGCTCCAGCATTCCGAAAATCATGTGTAGCTCTCGCGATTTTTTCTAAGGAGGTAACAGATGGTCCTGGAATAGTCTCTGCCAACTCGTAAGTGAGATCACGGGTTAGGTATCCGGTTAGCGAAAGCTCGGGGAAGACCACAAGATCAGCCCCTTTCTCTCTCGCCTCCTTGGCATTTCTCTTCATCACTTCGATGTTATGCTTCTTATCTCCAACCCTGCAGTCCATTTGTGCCAAGGCTACATCTATCTTCTTTGGCATATACTTCCTCCGTGCAGGTGTATAGTGAATCTCTTGGGAAAAGGCTTATTGTGTAGCGTATGGAATCCTGAAATCTGCCCCTGCTGTTCTGTATCC
>SMTZ1_10004959_pt1 | contig 16508 bp, 14 predicted proteins | sample DeeMarSWOR136_30_FD_25667 | JGI IMG/M metagenome (IMG submission 25667)
TCAGGTTCTTAGGTGATCAAGATGATGCGACCAACCTATCAAATCAGCATAGGTTCAGAGGAGTTCAGTACGGAAAACGGAACTGATATTATATGCATCCATGTTATTCGCAGTGTCGGCTTGCCAACTGATAGTTGCGAAGTCTTCTTAGTTGGAAGCAAAAGTTATTCCTTTGAAAAAGACGACGATGTTAAAATTAAACTCGGTTATGACGAAGAACTGGTGTCCGTATTCAGTGGTTTTGTCGATGAAATTGAATGTGGAACCTCCATGGTGAGATTGACCGCTCTTGGACCCGCCTTGGGTCTCCTTCGTTTACGAATCAACAGAGTTTACCTCAACCAAACTGCGGGAAAAATAGTGCAAGACTTAGTTCAGGAAGCTGATCTCAAAATTGCAGAGGCATCAGATGGAATAAACTTGCCTATGTATGTTGTTGACGACACCGCCAGCGCATATGAACACATTTTGAGGCTTGCAGACCGCTGCAACTTCGTTGTTTACATGACGGATGATGACGAGCTGATATTCAAAGAGTGGAATAGTAGCAAAAAGCATTCTCTAGAATATGGTAAGGATTTGATTCGAGTTGAGGAGCTGGATTTTGTTCCTCTCTACGTTAGTACAAGAGTGTATGGAGAAAGCCCCGCAAGCATCAAGGGCGCCGAGACTTCCCACTGGCTAACGAAACAAGAGATCAAAAGTGAGGCTGGAAGTGGCGACGTTCTTTCAATGGCTGATGCTGCCATCAGAGACACGGAAACCGCTGAAACTGTGGCAAAAGCAAAGCTGGATAAACTAAAGTATACTTTCGCCACGGTTGTCGAGACAGTGGGCAATCCTGATATTAAAGTGGGCAACACCATAGCCCTTGAGGGTATGCCTAATTCAGCTGTCGAGGGTGAACTTGAAGTTAGAGGTGTCGAACATTATTTGAGCAAGATTAAAGGTTTCACGACAAAAATCGATTGTTGGATGAAAAGGTGATGATGAATGAGTATAGTTGAAACTATGAAGGGAATTGCCGAAAAAGAGCTGAAGAAGATACATTTTCCCGAATTGGCAGTCGTAACCTCGATCTTTCCACATTCGAGCGCAAGCGACAAGGACAATTACGAATGCAACGCAAGACTAAAGAATGCCGACATTGAATTAAGAAAGGTTCCGATTGCTACCCAGTGCATCGGCTTAGTAGGTATTCCGCGGGTTGGAGACCTGGTTCTTATAGCATTCATAAATGGAGACATAAACGCGCCCATAGTGATTGGAAGATTATACAACGATGAAGATAGACCGCCGCTAAACAACGCTGAAGAGGTTGTCTACGTTCCACCCTACGCTGAGAACACTGACGTAAGGAGAATTTACCTAGAGTTTCCTGGGGGAATGATCCTCAGAGTTACCGACGATGAGGTGGATGTTAATGCCGGAGAGACAAAAGTGGTTATACAACGCGACGGAGATATAGTCATCGAGTCGAAAGCGAACATCAATATAAAAGCGGATGGTGACACTTCAGTGAAATCGAAGGGCAACATGAGCTTTTCGGCTTCCAGCATAAAGATGGAAAGTGAGAAGGATCTGAACTTTAAATCAGGTACGGACATGAAAGTGGAGTCAGGCGCCGCTACCGAAATCAAATCGTCTGCCACAATGAACGTAGAAGCCAGCGCCCAAATGACGATCAAAGGTGCAACAGTCAACATAAATTAGGGTGAAAAAAGTTGTCTGAGAAAAAAGAAAAAATCGGAAACGATTTGAAGTTACAGTTTGATTCGTTAGGTGCAGATTTGATTGCTACGAAAGGTGATTTCGAAACCATTTCAGATGAAAACAATCTTGTTCAAGCCATCATACATAGATTAACAACTGACGAAGGCGAACTCTATGATATTGGTCACGCAGATTACGGTTCACGTCTTCATGAACTTGTAGGAGAACCTAACAACGCAAGGACAAGAGAGAGGCTCAAGAACCTTATTCACGCTTGCCTGGCTGAGGAACCACGAATCATAGAGGTTACGGATATAAAAGTCAAGCCGAACCTGTATGACCTTAATCGTCTCGATATTGAGATTACGGTTCTCCCAATTGGAAAAAGGACTTACCTAAGTGTAGTCTACCCATTCAGCTTGGAGGGGAAGTAATTGCCACTAGAAAGGAAACTCTATAGACAAATAGCAAAAGATATCTTAACACAAATTACAGGAGGAGAGAGCATTGAAAAGCATACATTCGTTATTGGGAAGGCACTGTACAGTCTCTCAAATACTCCCATTACTGAGATTCATGATGTTGAAGGAAAATCGAAAGGTGTAACGCAATCTTTCATGAAGAATGTTGACTATAGATTAGCTGGAGACTCGATTGAATGGCTTGCTGGAGGGGAACATCCTGATGAGGGAACTAGTTTTACTGTAAAGTACACATTTGCTAGGTCATCAGGGATTTCAGATGTTAATCCCGGAAGTGTTGTGAGAACCTTAGTTGAGGCGATAAGTAGAGAAATCGAGTACCTTTATGCTCAAATGGATCAAGCTTATCTTTCAGGTTTCTTAGAAACCGCTACAGGTGAAGCTTTAGACTTGGTGGTTTCGCTTCTGGGCGTCAAACGTAAGCCTCCACAGCCTTCATCGGGATATGTTACTTTTGGTCGAAGCACAGAACCTGAAAAGTTGTCTGTTACTGGTGAAGTCCATCTCTACGACGGTTCTCCAGAATATATTTTGAAGAAGTCACTCATAAAGGAAATCGTGAAAGTCGAAGGAACATCCAAAGGATCCCCAGTGCCTTTCGAAAACAACGTCGATTACAGCTTGGTGGGAAACAAAGTTAGGTGGCTTCCTGAAGGAAATAAGCCAGACAAAAAAACCGTTTTTAGGGTTGATTACATCTGCTACCCGAAGAATCACGATCATTCACCACATCTGAAGAGACTTCCATGAAACTTACAAGTGACGGAAAATGGGAGACCGAGGTCCCTGTGATTTGCAACGTGGCTGGTCGATGGGGAAACGTTCTTGCAGGGGCAGTAACAATTATGCCTCAGCCTGTTCAAGGTGTGGAATATGTAATAAACAAGGGGGATTTAACAACCGGCGTGGAAACTGAAAGCGATTCTGAGCTGCGAGAACGAGCCAACCATGCCTTGGAGTTTGCTGGTAAAGCGACAGTTTCATCCCTTGAAACAGCCATTAGAGCCGTTGAAGGCGTAAGATCACTGCTCATCGATGATAAGCCAGAAGGAGTAGCTGGGATCGTTAAAGTGATTGTCGATGGAGGAGATAAAGATGAAATTGAGCGAGTCATCAGTGAAACTAGAGCTGCAGGCATAACAGTTGAGTTCTTGAGGCCTAGAATTGTCTACATAGATGTTGCATTAACCTTAACATTGCAAAAAGAAACCTCACCTACAACTGCTGTGACAGATGCAGAAAAGTTAGTTAGGAGTTACATTTCGTTGCTGAAAATAGGGGACGATGTACTTTTCTCCAAGATCATAGAGGCAGCCTTGAGCGTTAGAGGGGTACTAGATGTAACGGACGTAATGATTTCTGCTCATAGGGAAGATGAGATCTTCGAAAGTGAAATAGAGAATATTATTATAACCAGTGAAGAAAGAGCCGAGCCGAGAACCATAACTGTATTGTACGAAAAAAAGGAGTGAGTGATTATGGACCGAGATGAAAGAATTTGTGACAGACTCCCAAGATTCTATAAACACTGGGAAAAAAACTCACTGATCTTTACTCTTCTTAAAGCAGTAATTAAACAGTTAGACGAATCAGAGGAGAGAATAACAGACCTAATGAAGGCTCATTGGGTAGACACGGCTGTAGGAGATGAAATGGATAAGTTGGGTGATCTCTTAGGACTAAGTCGACTTGCTGAAGAAAACGACTCGTCATATAGAGCCCGGTTGAAACGAGCTGTAGCCGAGTACGAGGGAGGGGGAACAGTTTCAACAATTCTAGAAGCTGTTAAAGCATTAATCCGAGCACAAAGCGAGGAAGACGTGAAGATTGTTGAAAACCCCCCGACCTCAGCTTTCGCAGATTTTACGGTAAGGGCTGGAGATACATGGACACTTGGAAGCAACAGCATAACAGACGCCCAGCCTAGTTTAACCCTAACTGTTGAAGAGACCGGAGGGGTTAGTAAGCCCCAAATCATGAACATTGACACTGGAGAATCCATAACTTATAAGGGGAAATTGAAAAGCGGGCAAAAGCTAGTCATAAACAAGAAAAAAGCCTTGATTGATGAAGAAGACGTTTCACAAAGGATTGTTCCACAGAAAATCCCGCAACTTCTTAGGCGGGGCTCAACTTGGAGATACAGTGAATCACTTGAGAAGTTGGTTGGGGTTTTTGATACAGCGAAATTTGACGAGCATATGTTCGCCGTCAAAGTGCCCGCCGTTAAAATACGTTTTGATTGGATTAGACTCCAGCCTGCCACCTTCGAAGTGAGAGTCAAGCCAAAAGCTTTGCGTGGTAGCGGTTATTCAGTGCCTTATTTGGAGAAGGTGGTAAACTCTATGAAGGCTGCGGGGGTAAATGCAATAATTAATGTTTCAGGATAGTGAATTAAAATGGTAGAATTTGAGCCGATAAAGAAGAATCCTGGTGAAGTTATCCGGTCTGAAGACTGGAACAACATGCAGAAAGGTATAAGAGCTGACCTTGAAGAGCTTGAGCGCAAACTTCAGGAATTGAAGGACTATACCGACAGCATGCAAGAGACCACAACATTGTTGAACATAAATAGCCTCGGGGGGACTTCCTACGATCTGAACGCGGTCATACCAAACGAAACAACCAGCTATGAGTCTCCCATTGTAGGCCTCCTGACAAAACAGTGGCTTCTGGAGAAGGGAAAAACGGGTGAAATCTGCAAATTTGGTGTTGTAACCCACCTAGACTCGATAGACTATTGGTCTGGTGCAGAGGACGGCGACAAGAAAGCGTTAGAAGTTATTTTCGACTACATGGATGGAACCAACGCTGTTGTAAGCGGCCTCTTTGTTCATGATCGTTCAAAGCTTAGACCAAAAGGCGCCGAGAACCCTTATCTTGAGTATCTATTGTCTCCAAACGAGTATGTGTGGTACAGGTATAAAATAGACAACCCGAACCCAGAAAAAGAGGTCTTAAATATCAGCTTTAGATGTACGGATTCACAGTGCACTCCACGAATTGGTAACGTTTTACATTACAGGTCCAAAATTACGCCTTCTAAGTCTTGACTGAGTGACAGGGAATGCTGACGGAAATCGAAGACAGACTCGTCAAAATTCTTCAAGAAAGAGTTGAGGAGATACCGAAAGATAACATTGTACTCAACATGGAACCTGCCAAGTCACCGGCAGTAGCCATCTCTAACTTGAGTTTCGAATTTGAGAACATGGGCTTAGTTGAAAACATAGATGAAGGCAACATCGAATTGGAGGAGTTGTTCAGCGGTGACGGCGTTCAGAAATCCTACAAACTGAAGGAACAACCTTTGCAAGATAATGTTAAGGTTGAGTGTCCTCCAGGAACCTCTTTGGTTGAGAGGAAGGATTTCGATGTGAATTATGGTAAGGGTTTGATAGATTTCAGCAAGGCTCCTCCCAAGGGCAAAAACAAATTATTCGTCAAATATCTGTCACAGAAAAAGAAGATTATGACCGTGAAAGGTTTGAAGGTTAAGGGAACTTATGCTATCGATGTGTTACATGATGATAGAGTCAAAGTGGACTCCCTTGCTGAAAAGGTGGTTAAGGCTCTTTTATTGGCGGAAGACGAACTTGCAGCGAAAAACATTGAATTGAAGCCTGTTGGTGGGGAAACTTTGCGGGAGCAAGGGAAGAAGACGGAAAAGATTCGGTTGAAATACTCATTTGAAATGGAGCTTCGTGTAAAGAAAATTATACCGCCCATAGAGAAGATAGAAATTACCCACAAGAACATTTAACCCTGAAAAATTCCTTGAAATTCTTGGAGAATACAATGAGAAAATGTCGGAGACTAAGTTGCCTTATGGAAAGCCTGTTAAGCTTCTGGTTGACTATCAAGGATTTCCCGATGGAAGGCTAATGCTGTTTGAGATTCGGAGGAAGAAGGGAGGAAAGGAGGAGAAGGTCACTGAAGTGTATGGTGTGACGAAGGGAGGAAAGGGAGTAGGACAATGGATTCCGCTGATTGAACGCAAAGAGATTCTGCCTCTAGAGGAGAAGGTAAGTGAGCTGGTGGAGGAAGAAAAATACTACTTTATCGCTAAGATCGATGACCAAGAAGCCAAGTCAGGAGACATGGTGTTCACGTATCCGCTTGATATCTATTTGAAGGATACGGACGACAAGCCCGTTCACGGAGCAAAGTGCACTATTACATTTGCAGATAGAACCAAAAAAGAGGGAGAGATCAAGAATGGACACGCCAAGTTTAAGGACGTACCTGCTGGAAAGTTTAAACTTGATTTGGAGGTATATGAGTTTGTTTTTGAAGATTAGAACGCGTGCACTGATCGCAACAATACAAACTGAGTGAATCAGATGTTCAAGAATCAATCAGACATTTGTTGCAACTATTTCGTTATGCTTAACTCAGTGGCTTCTTATTTAGCCTCTTCTCCATAAAATGTGTAAAAGGTCTTATCGACCTTCAATTCTACACTAAATGGTTTCGTTACTGTTTTTTGGATTATAATATCATCTTCACTCTTTATTTTTCCGCTTGACAAAAGCTTTTCGGTCTTGTCCAGAACTTCGAATCGACCTTCGCCTTTGAAAGAAAAACGCTTATCAGAAGGGTCCAGCAAGGTGATTGCCTTTGTGCCACGACGTTTCTTTAAAAACACTTTGATACTCTTCACAGGATCAGGATCATGCGATAAGCCCTCCTTTATCGCATGCTCTGTAGCAGTTATGATAAGTTTCTCCTCTGTCAGCTCCTTTGGAGTCACATACTCGTCATACCATATGCCAACCATTGCTCTGTTTAACGCATCAGAAGTTTTGGGTCCAACCCTTTTGTCAACCTTTAACGAATTCCATTCCCAATCTCTGTTCTTACCTTGAAAATCTTTGACCGCCTTTTCTGTGAGCTCACCAAATACTCCATCAACACCATCCTTGTTTTCACCTGTTCTTCCAAGATCGAACCCAAGATCAAAAAGCATTGTTTGCAGGTGCTCAACCAATTTTTTTCTGCTATCACCTCTAACTAGGGGGCCGTCTCCTTTAATGGGATTAAGCGGTGGAAATTTGTTGCATAATTTGGAGGCAAGAAGGTTACCATGGTTATCAGGACGCGCAGGGTACTCATCTGAGGGCCTGATATCTGCCTTCAATGTGGCACTCAGATCAGCAGATATGACTAGGGCATAGTCTTGTCCTCTGCCGCCTGGGGCTTTTTTTGGCACGTTATCGCCTTTTACGCCGATTCGATAAATGCCTAATATAGGTTTTTCAATGATGATTTTCTCAACATTATTCTTATCATCAAAATTTCTACTTGGATTTTGTGCGCCGACAAAATTACCATGAAACTCTTTATCGTCGGGAGTGTGAACAATTAATGTCAGATCATTTTGCAGACTTTTACCTGGTGAATCGGTCCAGACTAGCGTTGCCTTAAATGATACTGCATCATTTTGAAGCAAAAATTGATATTCTCTTTGTTCATTTGTAGACACCCTGTGTCCATCAAAGATTTCTATAGTAATTGGTGCTGGTGGAAATAATGATTCCTCCAAATCCAATCTGCCGAAACCTTGACTATTATTAGGAATGTGGCCTAGACTGTCGGGACTGTGGTCTTCAGCATCATTCTTAGCTTTTTCGTACTGTCCGCTTATTCTTCTCGCTCCATGGATCAAAATGGCTTTTACCAGCGCAGCACTGGGACAAAATTTTTCTGTTTTCTTCCTCCACTTTTTCCTATCCTCCTCTCTGGATTTCAAGAGCACCAAGTACTGTCTCACAATTGCTGCTGCACCAGAAACCATTGGGGTAGCCATACTCGTTCCGCTCTTAAACATGTAGTCAGGGTCCGGAGATACTCCCCAGAATTGTGAATCAACAGCTAGGCTGGATTTCGTTGATAGGATACAACTACCTGGGGCAATCAGGTCTGGTTTTATCCTACCATCATTAGTTGGTCCACGACTACTGAAAGGCACCATTCCCTCGGGATCATCGGCTACTTGATCATCGGCTATCGGTGCCGCTTTAAAACCCAAAATTTTCCATATCAACTCCGTGTGAACCTGCGTATTCAAAGCAAACGAAGTCCTAGGTCCTACCAGACCATCAATCTTTAATGGATTGCCATCCTGATCCAGATTCACTGCCTGAAATGACTTCACTGCCTCTTCGGTAAGATTTCCAAAGTCTCCATCGATTACCAATGGATTTCCATGATCATCAGGGTAACCCAGTTCATTTAGCATCCATTGAAGTCTTTTAACCAGTTTTACCTTCTTTTTACCTGAATAATACATCTTTCCAGTATGCTGATTACCCAACGATCCCTTTCCACCGTTGGATTTGTTCCTTAGTTTTAGTTCAGGCAGACACTGTAACGCACTGCATGGTGCTTTTATCCCAGGTCTGTCGTTTTCAGAACCGCCAACTGTTATGCAGTTCTTTGCCGTTCCTGGCGAATCAATAGAATCTAAGTCTACGATACCATTTGAATTTTTGTCAGTTCCTTCATTTCCTGCAGCAAACACTATCACCATATCCCTTTGATTCCAGACAAATGTGTCGACATTTCTGGAATCCTTAGTGTACAGACCAGAAAGGTCAGCACCCCAGCTATTGCTATGAACCCTAGCACCATCGTTGTGTGGTGGAGGGAATAATCCATTACCATCGTTGTATGGTGGACCGAACAAGTTTTTTAGATCAGCTGGTATTCCACCTAGATCTCCCGCAGCATCCATTATTGACTGGAAGAAGAGTGTTGCTCGGTGAGCGATTCCCTTTATTGTCCTTCCAGGAGAACTGGCGCCGTTTCCTAGAGCTATTCCCGCAACATGTGTTCCGTGTCCGTCAGGGTCGCTTGCATCATGGGGTCTACCAAGGGCATATATTTTATTGATTCTACCTCTAAAGTCGGCATGCATGGTGTGGTCGTCTACTCCTGTATCAATACCCGTATCGGCAACAGCTACGATCTGGCGGTTCCCATCTAGATTATGGTGATTCCATATTGTTGGCGCATTTACGATTCCAGCTGCTTTATCAAGACAAAGTTTTGGGGGCTTATAGGGTTCTATCCAGTTAACCCCTTTGATTTCCGCTATTTTTTCGATGGAACTGGATGAGGGATCAATGGCAACCCTAACGAAGTCTTCAGCTTTAGCCACGATTGTGCCCCCTAGTTCATCAATTGTGTTAGACGTTTCAGGCATGTAGGTGGAATCGTGAAGTACAACCGTTATGTTTCCTTTTTTATCATAAGGAGCAGATTCTGGGACTATTGGCAGCGCCTTGAACTCTGCTAAGGGTAATACTCCCTTTCTTCCCTTTAGTCTGGAGCTGATTTTGAACTCGGATACGTATTTTGTGATGAATCGTACAAATTCTGCGTTCCTGATCGAGGTCACTTGGGAAATCGTGCGAAACCCCATTTTGACAACATATGCGTTTTCAGGAACATAATCGCCAAAAGTTATTCCCAACTTTTCAAGTGTCTCTAGCCATTCTTCTTCCACAGGTCCAACGAACTGAAGCACATAGAATTCATCGTCACTTTCGAAGCTAGCTAACCCTAGGGTCTCACGGTTTTCCTCTGCCTCGAACTCTACGTCTCCCACCTCAATTTTGCTAAGTTTTGGTCTTTCTTGAATACCCAATTTGTTTTTCCTCTATGTTGCTGATCTGGAAATAATTAACCGTTAGATGTGATGTGGGTTTGGTCCTCAACGATGATTTTGTGGGCTTCTCTCTGGGTTTTGCAGCTGTCTTTGTTTCTTCTTTCAACGAAGATTTGTTTCACTTTTAGCATACTAACATTCCTCTACGTTGGACTCTTACTTTTTGTGGGCGGTTCCTCTTCTTCCAGCAGTTTGATTTCTCCCCCTGCTTTTTTGGGGACCTTGAGGATACCCTCAGAGTTGCTTTTGCCCTCTATTGTCTGGCCATCTTGGAACTCTACTTTGCATTTGAAGTTGGGGATTGGTTCGTTTGATTTGTTAACTAAAAGAATTGTAATGAATTGCGCACGCACCACACCTGTAAAGGTAGCTGCATTCTCAACTATTCCCTCAGCTGACTTGGACATTTATTTGAACCCATTCACTGTCGGTGTTTGAAACTAGGCTATTAGCCTTTTCATAACAGCAATGCGCGCGAATGCGCGAGTCGATGTGATCTTATGCATATTTAGCAAATTCTTTCTTTATCCACTTAAATTCAGGAATCTCCGCCAGACCCCCATCTCTAACGATGTTGTAATACTTCATGGCAGGTGCAAAACCTGTCTTAATCTTTACTGGGAAACACCAATAACTATCGAAATTATACTGGTGAAGAATACTCTTCATTTTTTGTTTCATTCTAAACTTGATAGCCACGAAGACCTTCGCCTTATCAGACGTAAACCACTCTCTAAATGTCTTAACATCATGAACTCTCCAACGTCCAGTATCACTGTCGAAGTTCAAATTCAATTTGTTCCACGAGCCAGACTTGTATGAATACAAAATAATTTTATCTACGTAAACAAGCTTCTCGATGTCAGGATTTAATACAAAATTGAAATTGTAAGATTTTAGTTTATCTTCGTCTTCACGACCAAATGTGTACATAAACGTCTCTATTACTTTTTTTTCTGCTATTAAATCCATGTAATCTAATGCTACTGCAAACCTAGGTTTGCACCTCGTGCAGCCCGGAAACCCTCGCTTGCACTTGTCGCAGTCCATTTGTATCGTTTGAATGGAGCTAATCGAACCATCTTTTGCAAAGACCAGCTTTGTTCCAGAAGGTCTATCGCTACCCCATCCAAAGAATTCGCCGGTTTTGTTGAACCTTGGTATAGGACCAGCTGAATCAGAAACTATGATCACTGGATATCTCTTGCTCGAATTTGTTTTAGAAAAATGGGCAAACTCATAGAATTTAGTCTTTACAGAATTTTCTCCACTTTTATCAATACGGTCGATGATGTAAAGACCCTTCCGGTGCGCGTGACCTGTAAGAATACACTGCACATCTCGATGTTCCGCTAGATGATACTCATAAAATGGCTTTCGATTAGTCTCGAAGGTTCCCATGTCATATTGAGAGGCGTCCCAGCTCCAATCATATTCCACGTCGCCTTCATGCAGTGGGTACATCGGGATACTATCAGCATAACTAACAAAGGTGAAGTGGCTTGCCAGAATAACCTTTCTTTTTACCTTGTTGTTTAGTACGTCTTCAAAGAAACGCTTCTGCCTGTTGGATACAGCTTGGTCAGATCTGGGAAGATGTCCCCAAAAACCTTGGCTTACATCATTCACGACACCGACTACATCTTCTTTATCTCCCCACGCCAATCCAACTAGGACTTGTTTAGGCAGGTGAACGGCAAAATCAGAGAAAGGAGTGAGCACAGAATAGAACCATTCTAAGTTAGCGGGAACAAAATTAGTTTTTTTCTTGACCTCATGGTAGGTTTCCCCAAATATCAGGATGGCTTCGTACTGTGTCAAGTTGTGATCGGCCGGAATGCCTTCGTTGGCCTTCTTCAACTCAAAAATAACACGAGGCGAGATGCCATACGGACAATAGTAAGCATCGTGGTTGCCGTTTACGATAAAGATGGGCTTTTTGTAGGCTCTGTAGAAGCTTACTAAAATCGAGTACAAAGAAATATAATCAACAAAGTCTTGATAATTATTTTCGTATTTATCATCAAGCTCAAGTATATCCCAAATTTCTGAAATACGTCTATTGGCATTACCACCGGAACCTTTAGCATCATATAGACTTTTGATATAATCAATTAGATCACCACCAATCAAAAGTACATGAATTGTTTTATCCTTTCCAACCTCGTTGAGGAGATATTGGAAGTTCTCCAAGTTAATATTGACCATGTTACCGATTTTCGGGCTAATATTGAGATCTAACTCTTCATACTTCCCCTCTCGCTTTTCCCCATATTCGATGACGCGAGCCTCGCTGTTGGCCATCAAGTGCTGTCGTGCGCACAAATGCACATCAGAGACATGTGCTATGTTGGCATATTCCAGATTACTGAAATAAAACACCGGATGGTACGACTGCAGGGGATCATTCAGTTTGGTACCAGATGGTGGGATGCCGCCCTTGAAACAATATTTTCCTTCCTCCCTTATCTTATCTCCATTCATTCTATCTAACACACCTTCAATAATGAGGCGATCATGGATCTCATTTGGGAAAATCTTTGTATTTCCTGACCCAATTTTAGCTATTATATTGACCTGGGGATCAGATTTTTTTTGCGGAGTATAAAGACGTAATGATTTTTTATCACCGGATTTTGAGGCTTCTTTCCATTCCATGCCGTTGTCACTTGTCCAGCCTTCCATAAGTTGAGGGTCACAAAACCAGATCAAATTGTAAAGATTTCGGTTGCTACCTGAATCGGCCTTAAACAAGTCTTTGTTGGTTATCTGAAAACAATAATATTTTGTATATCCGTACTTCTGAAATAAATCCAAGACTCTCGTGTCCAACATGCCTTTAAATGTGCCTTTTTTATCTTTTTTGACCGTTTTGATGATGTCGTCATTCAGTGTTCCCTTTCCGGTATTAGTGATCAAGTCGCGCGGAAGAGCGGTCTTTGTATAACATTTATTTGGGTCCAACCCTTTTACAATCTTCAACTGTTCGGCAACATTTTTTTCTGTTATATCTTGGTCATTCTTTCCCAGAAGTAATATTTCGAGGTCATCGTTTTTGGTAAGTACGGCTGGTGTTACTAGAGCAGGATATAAGATTATCGCGGGAACATGTTTTATTGTTTTTGCTTCACAGTTGTACGTTTCTATACATTTGCTAGGGTTGAATGCATGCTTCCCTTTGACTGAATCACCCATTTCAGACCCTTGTTATCTGGATAGTTGACAACAATTAATAGACTTTTCTCACCGACGCTTTTTGAAGATAAGATCGTATCCGTCAACTTCCAAACTGAATCTTCCGTAGGGTGCGTCTTCTATTTTGGCGTGACCTTTTTTGAACTTTCCCTTCTTCTCAGTTCCATCCGAAAAGGTTATTTTGTATTCTACCTCGTCCAAGGGATTTTGATCTTCGTCCTCCAAGTAGATGTCTAGGGGGTAGGTGAACGTCAAGATTCCTGACCTTGCTTCTTCTCCTTCGCTGTCCACAGCAAAGAAGTACTCCGGTTGTCCTTCCTCTTCTTCTTCTTCTACTTCCTTTAGGTCCTCCTCCACCTTCTCAGGCGAATAGACCCAATCTGCCTCAATCTTGTTTCCTTGAACTTTTCCCTCAACCTGATCGATGAAGTCGTTCTCTCCATCAACATCCTCTTCCCAGATGATGAATCGAGCGGGAGTTCCATCATCAAAATCTTTCACATCAACAATCATCTTTACCGTGTCGCCGCACTTGACCTTGTTCTTCTCCCAACGGGCTTCGATGATCTTGCCTGGTTGCCCAAAATCTGCCTTCAATAGTTTCTTTTCAGTTGGTTGTGGAGGTGGAGGCGCTACAGGTGCCCCTGCTCCTGTTTCTCCTATGAACACTGTTCCTACAGCCATAACTGTTCCCATCGGAGCGTCAACTGGGTCATTGCATGTCATAGCTGTGTCTCCCTGTCTGGCGGCTGGTTTCCCGTTTATGAAAACTCCCATGCTTCCAATCATGATTTTTCCTTGGTTTGAGGGTGGCTTCTGGAAGGGTCCCCCAGCTGGGATGTGGGGTGGCATGTTTACTGCTCCGCTCTGCACCATCGCCGCGGGTTTGCCTTCAATAAACACGTCAGTACTAAGTCCGCTAGTTAACATTCCGTTAAAGGGCATAGGTGTTGGTGTAGGCACAGGTACTCCAGCAGCCGCAGGAATCATTAGGATATGAATGTCGGTACCGACAATCTTGTCGCCCTGCTTGGCTGCGGGTTTTCCCACAGTTTTCACCTTAAGTCGGTGCTTGCTTCGCTCCACATGCACTACAGAATTTTGCTGTAGCAGGTATTACTGTTCCGCAGTGACAAGTCTTAGTCTTTGGTCCCCCGAAATTTCGGGCAGACGATCCGCAATTGTTACAATAAAATCCTTTAGCAGACAGTCTGTTGCCACATTCCATGCAAAACCTCTTGTCCTCTGGGGGCTGTGGCTTTGGTGTAGTTGTAATTGGTTTAGCTGGTTTTTTTCGTCTTCTTAAAAGAATTATAACAACAACTGCGATGACCGCTATCGCAACTACGATTGGAACTATGATGAGGAGCCATGGTATGCCGTTGGATTCTTTAACTGAAATGCTGTTTAGCAAAGCGAGAACTTGATCCTCGTCTTCAGTTGTTGCATCGTAATAAGCGTATATGCTCATATATACATCGTTCTTGACAAGCGTCACTTCTAGGCGATTACAGTCAGATTCAGAATCATAACCGATTGCATAACCTGCGGGTGAACCACCGAGAGTCAAGGTTCCTGAATTGTCTAGCGTATACTCTTCGTGATAATTTAAGAAATTCGTAGTAGCTTTTGTCTCTAGAGCAGCCGCTGTCAATGTGTAAGTTGGTGCCTTCTCGTAAAAAATCATAACAAAATCATAGTCTACTCCATCCTCGTATGTGAGCAATCCAGCTCCTTGAGGGTCGTATTGTCCACCTTCTTGTGGATAAGGGCTCTCCGATTCTAGATACCAATTTTCAGGAGGAGAAACATTCGGTTTTGAGATGGATTCTGCGCTTAAGGCAATAGGGATAAGTGCAATAGCAAGATATATTAACACGCATCCAATTATTGGAATTTGGTTTTTCATTTTAATTCTAGATATTTTACTATCTTTTATTTTAAATAAAACTTGTGGCGATTATTCCCTTGAACAAATACGGATAGCGCGAGGAGGCAGGAAGTGGTCCTCAGGGAGTTGGTACCATGATTGTGTGTATGTCGATAGCAACAACCTTTCCGCCCTGCTTAGTTACGGTTTTGCACACAAGTTTTACTCGTTTTTAGGTTGGCTTGCGCCGCATTCAGGGCAGAAATTTGCAACAACCGGTATCACAGCTTCACAGTTCTTGCATGCTTTTGTGTCCACTCCAGCTGGGGGGCTCTTACCGCATTCGGGGCAACGCTTGGCTACAAAAGCCATTTTGGTGCCGCAATGCATGCAATACCGTTTCTTTTCCATGAAAGTTACTGTTATGCTTGTACTTTCTAAATCCTCTACCTTGGCTGACAAGGTTGCTGTTCCTGCTTCTTTCGGGGATACCAGAAGAGTCTTTTCTAACTCTTTTCCTCTTGGGATTTTTACTACAGGCTGTTCTATCTTTCCCTTTGTTGTAATGAGTTTTATCTCGGTGTTTGCCAAAGCCGGCACTGGCTTTCCCTCTTTGTCTAGCAATTCTACAGTTATTGCAGATTTCGTCTTTCCATCAGCCAAAATCTCAGTAGGCTCAGCAGTAATTCTGAGTTTGACAGGTTTAGGCACCTTCTCTTTAGGCTTCCTCTTCTTGAGGAAATACCAAATAACTACAGCAGCTACGATTACAGCTATGATGATGGGAATGATAATCCAATAGGGAAATCCAGCCGTTGCCCTCTCCTCAACAGTTATCACAATCGTGACCGTATTGGAGTTTCCAGCCGCATCTGTTACCGCCAAAGTAACGATGTAATTGCCTTCAGTTCCGTAAGTGTGACTGGTGGTTACTCCGGTTCCTGTGTTTCCGTCGCCAAAGTTCCATTCGTAGCTGTCGATGCCCACGTTGTCACTGGAACCAGCGGCGCTGAAGGTCACTTTTGATCCAGCCTTAACAGTCATATCAGATCCCGCGTTTGCAACTGGAGGTTCATCGTCGATCTCTATCGGGCCGGTGGTCTTGACGGTTATCTCTTTTGTGGCTGTGCCTGTTAAGTCGTCATTATCTGCGACAGTTAACGTGACACCATAAGTGCCAGCCGACGCGTAGGAGTGAGTTGTAGTCTCTCCTGTTGCTGTGTTTTCGTCTCCAAAGTCCCATGAATAACTAACGATTGTGCCGTCAGTGTCACTGCTTCCTGAGGCCACTGCTTCCTGAGGCATCAAAGGTTACTGTTTTTCCCTCTTCTGGAGACTCAGGTGAATAGGTGAAAGAAGCAACCGGAGGCGTTAACTCCACACCAGTTGCAATGACGACGACATCTTTTGTGGCTGTGTCTGTTAGTCCATCGTTGTCTGTGACAGTTAACGTGACACCATAAGTGCCAGCCGACGCGTAGAAGTGAGTTGTAGTCTCTCCTGTTGCTGTGTTTTCGTCTCCAAAGTCCCATGAATAACTAACGATTGTGCCGTCAGTGTCACTGCTTCCTGAGGC
>SMTZ1_10003206_pt1 | contig 16507 bp, 15 predicted proteins | sample DeeMarSWOR136_30_FD_25667 | JGI IMG/M metagenome (IMG submission 25667)
AGCGGCGCCCTTTTAACTGCAGAGTGTGCCCTGGAGCAAGGGAGAGAGGTCTTTGCAGTTCCCGGAAATATCGGATCAAAGAGAAGTGAGGGTAGCAATGCCTTGATAAAAAAGGGCGCAGCCTTAGTTACCTCGGTGGATGATATCTTAGATGAATTGAAAGGCGTTTTGACTTTTCCCTCAGAGCAGGAAAAAGCAAAGCTAAAGGTCGATCTTTCCGGGGAGGAGAAAAAAATCTTCAATCTTTTGTCATTGGAGCCGAATCATATAGACAAGATCGCAAAACAGAGCAGCATTAAAATACCCCAGGTTCTGTCTGTTCTTTTATCCCTGGAGCTGAAAGGCCTGGTTAAGCAGCTTTCAGGGAAAATGTTCGTGCGAACCATGTAAATGGGAATATCTGAATTGATCCAGAAAGAAATCACCTTAACCAATAGATTGGGACTGCACGCCCGGCCCGCAGCCATGGTGGTTCAGTTGGCCAGCAAGTTCAAATCGGAGATCAAGTTGAAAAAAGAAGATGTGGAAGTTAATGCCAAAAGCATAATGGGAGTGATGATGTTAGCTGCTGAGATGGGAAGCAAAATATTCATCCGGGCAGAAGGCGAAGACGAGGCTCAGGCTGTGGAAGCTTTAGCAGAACTTTTTGACGATAAATTTGGAGAGGATTAAGCTTTCGAATTCTTTTGAAGAAAATGGAGAAACAGGAAGAAAAACAAAACCTAATTTTAAGCGGAATCCCGGCCTCTCCCGGAATCGCCATAGGAGAGGTGCACCTTCTTGATCGAGAGCTAATGCAGATAGAAGAGGAAAAGCTCAAACCAGAAGAGGTGGAACACGAGATCCAGAGATTTAAAAAAGCGCTTAACGATACCAAGGAAGAGCTACTCAAGATAAGAGAAAAGGTTAAGAAAAGCATGGAGTCAGCACAGGTTAAGATCTTCGACGCTCAGATACTGATCTTGGATGATGAGGTTATGAACCAGAAGGTGATCAAAGAGATTTCGGAATCTATGACCAACGCTGAGTTTGTTTACAAAAAAACGGTAGGTAACACCATAAAAGCCATCTCCGCATCTGAGAATCAATATATAAGGGAGAGGGTTTATGACATAGAGGCCGTCAGCAACCGACTTCTCTATATGCTCTTGGGGATCAAACATCTGACAACTGCCAGCCTTAGATCCCCGGTCATCCTTTTAGCCCGTTCACTCTCTCCTGGAGATGTGGTTCACATGAGGAAAGATAAGGTATTAGGCTTTGCAACTGATTCCGGAGGCGGTACCTCTCACGTAGCTCTTCTGGCTAAGGCCCTGGGAATACCGGCGGTTTTAGGATTGAAGGATGCCTTTAGCCAAGCTCAAGAAAAACAAACCCTGATTTTGGACGGGGATAAGGGCGTGATCATTCTCTCTCCGGATGAGCAGACTCTTAAAGAATATGAATCAAAAAGAAGGGATATCATAGAGAGAAAGAAAAAGCTTTTGGAATTGAAGACTCTTCCCTCTGAAACGCTGGACCACAGAAGAATTCAGCTTCAGGCGAACATTGAGCTGCCTGAGGATGTTGATTCCGCCTTGGAGTACGGAGCAGAAGGAATAGGGGTCTACCGGACAGAGTATCTTTACCTGACTGAATCGGCCTTTCCCTCAGAGGAGGAGCAGTACAAAGCTTACAGAAAAGTTCTGGAGAAGATGAGACCCAATCCGGTGGTTATCCGCACCTATGATCTGGGTGGAGATAAGTTCAGGCACGAGCTGGGCGAATCCTATGAAGCCAATCCCTTTTTGGGGTGGAGAGCCATACGCGCCTGCCTGGATTTACCTCAGATCTTCAAGACCCAGCTCAGGGCTATGCTCAGAGCAAGTGAGCGAGGGAACCTGAAAATAATGTTTCCCATGATATCGGGAGTGGAGGAACTTAAGAAGGCTAAAGAGATTTTCCATGAGGTGAAGGAGGAACTCAAATCCAAAAGGGTTGGGTTTGATGAGAATGTTGAGCTGGGAATCATGATCGAGATCCCCTCAGCCTGTCTGGTGGCCGATTCCTTGGCCCAGGAATGCGATTTCTTCAGCATAGGTACAAACGACCTGATCCAGTACAGTTTAGCCGTAGATCGGGGAAATGAGAGGGTGGCAAACCTTTACGAAGCCTTTCATCCGGCCGTCTTAAAGCTGATAAAACAGACCATCGACTCCGCACACAGAAACAAGATATGGGTGGGGTTGTGCGGAGAGATGGCGGCCAATCCTTTTGCCACCCTATTATTATTGGGTATGGGAATTGATGAGCTTTCTACCTCTCCCATGGCGATTCCGCAAATTAAAAAAATCATCAGATCCATCACATTCCAGGGAGCGAAAACCATAGCTGACCAGATCTTGGATCTAACCCGGATAGAGGAGATCAAAAGAGCCCTGATGGAGGATTATAAGGGGAGGTTTGGCCAGGAGGAACTTTTGTGTCTTTATTAGATAATCCAGCCATAGTTAAAAAAACTGATGCCAAGAATATGTATGGATTGATCTATGAGTTTCCCTCTCAACTTCAACACGCCTTGAAGATAGCTCAAGAGTTGCCTTTGCCCCCTCTGAAGTCAAACCAAATACAAAGCATAGTTGTGACAGGAATGGGCGGCTCTGCTATCGGGGGTGATCTGATCAGATCCTATTTAGCTTCTGAGTTAAAGCTCCCTTTTTTTATCCTAAGAAATTATACCGTGCCAAATTTTGTGGACGCAGACACCTTAACCTTTGTCTCCAGCTACTCTGGTGACACTGAGGAGACCTTATCAGCCTATCAGCACTTGACAAAAATCGGGGCTAAAATTGTATCCATCTCCTCGGGCGGGGAGCTTTTGAGATTGTCTGAAAAAGATGGCTTTCCCTTTTTAACCATACCCACCGGCTATCCCCCTAGAGCTGCTTTGGGTTACTCCTTTGTCCCCATTTTAGTTTTCCTGGAAAGAATGGGATTTATTTCAGGGAAAATAAAAGACCTGGAAAAGACCATAGTTTTTTTATCCTCAAGAAGGGAGAATTTTTCAATTGGCAAAGGTTCTGAGAGAAACAATGCTAAAAATATCGCTAATGAACTCTTTGGCAAACTCCCCATAATTTATTCCGGGACTGATCATTTCGATACCGTTGGGTACAGGTGGAAGGGTCAGATCTGTGAGAACTCCAAGATGATCTGTTTTAACAATGTTTTCCCGGAGTTCAATCACAACGAGCTGGTAGGTTGGGAGATCCTATCGGGCCTGCAGGACAAAATCGTGGCGATAATCTTGAAAGATCACCAGGACCATCCTCAAATTAAGAAGAGGATGGAGATAGTGAAGGGGATATTTCAGAAAAAGGGGGTTAAAGTAATCGAGCTGGAAAGTGAGGGAGAAAATCTTTTGTCCCGGATTTTCTCTTTAATTCAGTTGGGGGATTTTGTGAGTTTTTATTTAGCCATTCTGAATCAGGTGGACCCCACCCCGGTAAAGCTCATAGACTACCTCAAATCTGAGCTGGCCAAATAATAGAGACTTAAGAATCCTTCCTCAGATTTAGAAACAAAACAAATCTCCTCTCCTGTTACATTTGCAGACGTTAACACAATTGACTGATTATTCAAATCCTCGTCGATTTTTATTGCGATCTACTCTTCAAGAGGAAAACATTGAAAAATCATAATTTTGTTGACAGATGGATTGAATGTTATAAGTTAACTATTTAAAAAGGAGTAGATTATGAAAGTAATAATTCCGGTTGCCGGGATCGGGACCAGGCTAAGACCTCTCACCCATACCGCACCTAAAGGCCTTCTGCACGTGGCAGGCAAACCCATACTGGGACAAATCCTGGATCGGTTAAAAAAACTGAAGATAAGCGAGGTCATCTTCGTTGTCGGATTTCTGGGAGAAAAGATTGCTGACTTCGTTAGAAAAAACTATAAGTTCAGATCCCGGTTCGTTTATCAGGAGGAACTAAAAGGTTTAGGATTCGCCCTCTATCTGGTTAGTCCCAAAATCAAAAAGGATGAGCCTATATTGATAATCTTGGGCGATACCATAGCAGAGGCGAATTTAGCCCCGGTTTTGAGAAGAAAAGAAAATTCATTGGGAACCAAATGGGTGGATGATCCGAAAAGATTCGGTGTTGTGGAAAAGGAAAAAGGATGGGTCAAAAGACTTGTGGAGAAGCCAGAACATCCCACATCTAACCAGGCAATAGTCGGGATCTATTACATAACTGATACCTCATTGTTTAAGGAATGTCTGAATGAGACCATATCAAAGAATATCAAGACCAAAGGAGAGTATCAACTTACTGATGCTCTTCAGCTTATGATCAAAAGGGGAGCTAAGTTTTCCACCTTCAACATTAAAGGGTGGTATGATTGCGGAAAACCTGAGACTCTGCTTGAAACTAACCGACATCTTCTAAGCAAGATGAAACTAAAAAGAAAAATACCTGGATCTGTCTTAATCCCACCGGTTTACGTTGCCCGCAGCGCTAAAATAATCGATTCGGTTGTTGGCCCTTTTGTTTCAGTTGCAGATGATGCGGTTGTTCGAAACTCCCTTATCAAGAATTCCATCGTGGGAGAAAAAGCAGAGGTAAGCTTCTGTCTTCTGGAGTCCTCCTTGATCGGAATCGGGGCTCAGGTTTCAGGAACCTTCCAGAAATTGAACGTGGGGGATTCATCCGTCGTGGGAGTTTACTGAATATAAATTATTTTCAATGATTGCTTAACCTTCAAGAATAACGATAAACGAAAGGAAACTTATGCCAGGCAGAGATTTTTTCTTCACCTCAGAGTCAGTGACCGAAGGGCACCCGGATAAAATCTGCGATCAGATATCGGATGCGGTATTAGATGAGGTGATAAGACAGGATCCCTCAGGCAGGGTGGCTTGCGAAACCTGCATAACTGTAGGGCTGGTTATAGTGGGCGGTGAGATTACCACCAAAGGATATGTAGATTTGCCTAAGCTGGTCAGAAACCTGATTAAAGAAATAGGCTATACCAATCCGGCTTTTGGCTTTCACTATGATTCCTGCGCCATCTTAAATGCCATCGGATCTCAGTCTCCGGACATTGCCCAGGGCGTGGATATCGGGGGCGCAGGTGATCAAGGGCTAATGGTGGGCTATGCCTGTAAAGAAACGCCTGAGTTTATGCCCCTGCCCATAATGCTCGCTCATAGACTCTGCATGAGATTGGCTGAAGTCAGGAAGAAAAAGATACTCGGCTTTCTGGGTCCTGATGGAAAATCGCAGGTCACCGTAGAATACAAAGACGGAGAACCGCACCGGGTAGATTGTGTGGTCCTTTCCACCCAGCACACCGAGGAGATCTTGGATACTACAGGAAAGAAAATAACCGAGGAATCCAAACAACAGTTGATCCAAAAAGTGATAAAGCCAGTCATTGATCAGAAATTATTGGATGCAAATACCAGGTTCTTCATCAACCCTACAGGAAAGTTCATCATTGGAGGACCCCAGTGTGATACCGGGATGACCGGAAGAAAGATAATCGTGGATACTTATGGCGGGAGGTCTCATCATGGGGGAGGCGCTTTCTCAGGAAAAGACCCCACTAAAGTGGATCGATCCGCCTCCTATATGGCAAGATATATCGCCAAAAATGTTGTAGCAGCAGGATTAGCTGACAAATGCTCCATGCATCTGGCTTATGCTATAGGAGTCAGCGAACCCATTTCTGTAATGGTGGAAACCTATAACACCGGCAAGGTTCCAAATTCCGAAATAACTGAGTTGATCAGAAAGAACTTCGAGCTCACTCCAAAGGGGATAATCCAGATGCTTGATTTAAGAAGACCCATCTTTAAGGAGACCTCTGTGTACGGGCACTTTGGAAGAGAAGAACCCAACTTTACCTGGGAGAACCTGGATAAAGTTAAGGATTTGCACAGAGTTTAGAGTGGAGAACAGAGAGTTAAGAGTAGAAAAAATATGAATTAATCCCATCATGGTACTGCTTGAATGCTGATCTATTAAAAACTATATAAAAGGAGAAGAATATGAGATCAGACATAAAGGATATTAGACTGGCGAAACAAGGGAGACTCAGGATCGAGTGGGCTGAAAAGTATATGCCGGTTTTAAGATTGATCAGAAAAAGATTCAAAAAAGAGAAACCCTTAAAGGGAGTAAAGATTTCAGCCTGCCTGCATGTTACCACCGAGACAGCAAACCTGATGAGCACCTTAGCTTCAGGAGGAGCAGACTGCATTTTATGCGCATCCAATCCACTCTCCACTCAGGATGATGTGGCAGCATCTTTAGTTAAGGATTTCAAAATTCCCGTCTTTTCCATTAAAGGAGAAAGTAACAAGGTCTATTACCAGCATATAAATAGAGCCCTGGATTTAAAGCCTGATATAACCATGGACGACGGGGCAGACCTTGTCTCCACGCTCCATTCAAAAAGAAAAAATCTATTGACAAATATAATAGGCGGTACCGAGGAGACCACCACCGGCGTGGTACGATTAAAAGCCATGGCCAAACATAATGTTTTAAGATATCCCATTATCGCGGTAAATGATTCCAAGACCAAGCATTTCTTTGATAACCGTTATGGAACAGGTCAATCCACAGTAGATGGAATACTCAGGGCAACCAATTATCTATTGGCAGGATCAAAGGTAGTGGTAGCAGGATATGGCTGGTGTGGCAGAGGATTCGCAACCAGAGCAAAGGGGATGGGTGCAGATGTAATCGTAACCGAGGTCGATCCTTTAAAAGCCATCGAGGCGGCCATGGACGGATTCCGGGTCATGCCCATGAGAGAAGCAGCTAAGGTTGGTGACATATTTGTAACTCTAACCGGTGATATAAATGTCATCGCTCCCCAGCACTTCAAACTGATGAAAGATAGCGCCATTGTCTGCAATTCAGGTCATTTTAATGTGGAGATAGACATTCCAGGCTTAAAGAAGCTCTCCGAGAAAAGAAGATATGTCAGAGAATTTGTAGAAGAGTACACCCTGAGAAACGGTAAAAGGATAAATCTATTAGCAGAAGGCAGGTTGATCAACCTATCTGCAGCTGAGGGTCATCCGGCCATGGTAATGGACATGAGCTTTGCCAACCAGGCACTTTCCGCTGAATATCTGGTAAAATCAGGGAAGAAATTCGAAAACCAGGTTTACGGTGTCCCTGAAAAAATCGACTCAGATATTGCAAGATTAAAGCTCAAATCAATGGGCGCTAAGATCGATACCCTTACCCCGGAACAAAAAGAGTATCTGGCATCCTGGGAAATAGGGACGTAGTCAATCTTAACTTTCCCCACATTCCGATTGTGGTCGTTCTACGAATGTTCATTTTTGGTGCTCCTTGGTGTGGTACCCCCGCAACCGTTATCTGTATTTAATGATACGTTACAAGTATGTCCGGAAACTGACTTCTGCAATTTGTGTGTCTTTTTTTGCGAAATTTGCAACCTTTTTCGTATCAATTGCGTCAGTGCAGGAAGGCAAAGGAGGTGGTTCCTTCGGTGGTGGGCGGTTTGAGGAACTGTCTGAGTTTACAGTAACGGAATTAGTGCGAAAGAAATATGCAGAATGTTGAAAAAACATCAGGTTTTTTGGGAAAACATCTTTGTGAGGTGATCAGAAAATGACAGAGTTAATTTAATTTTTTTCTTGACAAGAAAAAAGGAATTTCTTAACATAGCTAAAAATCTATGCCGATAATAAACTAGAATGAGTGAAGTGGATAAAACCAAAAAAAATACTGGACCGGGTTTAGATTGGTGGTTACTGGCTGGTGTGAGCGTCTCAGCGATCGGTGTCATTTCAATAATGTTGTCTATTATACTTAAGTTAGAACGCTACATTGGATTACTCCCTGAGATGCTGAATGACTTTGGAATTGCCTTCCTTATCTCAGGCATCATCATAGCAACCGTGGAGAGAATTGTTTCAAAGTCTAGACGCACAGAGACGAAGGAGCAATGTGAGCAAATATCCGCAAATATTATCGAGGCGGTCTACAAGCATTTTTCACCAAAAGAAATAATTGATGAAATCAGTAATTACATATTTAAGAGCGATGTCTGGTATGAAGATTATGAGACCATTGGCATCCTAAAGGAAAAGGAATTATCGGGCAAGGTGTTTTTGTGTATTGATTCGAGGACTGAATACAAAGTTCATAATCCAACGAGTGAGTCGAGAATATATGTCACGCCGATCAAATATTATAATATAGATGTGCTTGAAAGGATACCAATAGTAGAATTTTACCATTTGACAATCACGGATGAAAAAGGAGAAAAACTAATTGAATATGACAAAGAGCAATTAGCGAAGACTGTCAAGGAAGACCGTGATTTTGGCTCGTGTGAACTCGAAGTGTTACGTGAGATTGCACCTGGAAAATATATCACTGTGAGACAAAACAAAAGGATTTACCTCAGGAAAGAAAAGGATTACCATAACATTTTAGTCACCAAACCGACTCTGAATATAAAGGCAAGGTATGAGTTCCCGAACGATAATTATAAGTATTCAATCATACAAAATAGACCAGGTTCCTCTCCGCCAAGATTTGACGCCAAAGTTCTTAAACACGAAAATGCTATCGAAGCTGAACTTCGGGGGGGGATATTGCCGTATCAAGGTTTTATGTTGAGATATATACATGAATAATAGATGAGCTGTGTAAACGATCTGTTTATTCCGATCTGCGGATGTTTTTCGCCAGAAGAGAGGGGACTCAAAATGACCGAACAAAACATCAAGTAATATACTGATCGCATCCTACTTGTTTAACTGAGGATGCCGACCTTGTCATTTACTATTTGGCCTGATACAAGGAGGGTGAGGTACGTCCAAATATCGGCGCCTTAGCTAACAGTTGACTAGATCTAGAATGCGGCACCCGTATCATAGTCTCCTTTACGTTTCTGATCAAGGTATGTTATTTTCTTGCTTTAATCAACAGCAGAATTCCCAATCCTGCAAAGATAAAATTGGTTATCCAGGCAGCGAAAAATGGCGGGAGCTTCTGGGTGTGCCCGAAGGTCTGGGCTGTTCTTAAAAGAAACCAGTAGGTGAATGCAATCCCCAAGGTGATGGCGAAATTTATGCTCAAACTCCCCCTTTTGGGATTGGCTGCCAAAGGAGAGCCGAATAATACGATGATGAAACTAATAAAGGGATAAGCCAGTTTCATATAAAGGTCGGTGAGTTCCTTTGATATGTCCTGTCCTGCTGTTTTTTTGAGTTTGACATAATGGCGCAATTCCTTATAGTTCATCTCCTCAGGCATTTTTTGAGGTTTGGTAAAAACCTCAGGATTGATGGTGATGTCTTTTCTCTGAAGCTGGTCAAACTTCTGAAATTCCTCCAGTTCAGATCCTTCCAAAGAGTCTGAAAAGAACCTGTAGGAACCATTTTCAAATACCCAGCCAGGATCTCTCCACCTCATCACTTTTGCCTCGATCTGCTCTTTCAGTCTATTTTTTTCAAACCTTTGCACCAAAACTTCTTTGCCCTCCTTTTTTTCACTGTCGTAGCTGTTTAGATAAAACATCCTCCCATCCTCCCCCTGAACATAGACATTCTGAAAGGGGATATCTTTTGGTGTAATTTTTTTTTCGATCTCAACTTTTCTTATGTAGGTCTTTTTTTGATTGGTATAAGGAACTAAAAGCTCGTTTAGTCCCAAAACCAGAAGGCTGGCCAGAAACGAGAGGACAAAAAGGGGCAAAAGGATCCGGTACAGGCTTATCCCATTTGCTTTCATTGCGGTGAGCTCGTTATTCTTCGCCAGAATCCCCAATGAGAAAAGGGTGGATAAAAGCATGGCCACGGGAAGGATCATCACCAGAATAAAGGGGCTGTAATATAGGTAATATTTCGATACCAAAAAAAAGCTCGCTCCTCTATCTATATATAGATCTATGTGTTCAATGATGTCCACAACCAAAAAGATCAGCCAAAAGGCCAAAAGCGCGTAAAAACAGACGTATAAAAACTTTCTTAGGATATATCTATCTAACAGGGTCATTTCCTCTATTGTTCTTCAAATTGATTTGGTGGATTTCTTCTCTCTTTTCCAAATTACTTAACTGTCTATTCTTTCGGTTTTTTGAATTTTCTGGGTATGAATTTTTCAGTCCATCTCCAGGAGATGAAGGGTGTTTCTCTGGCCGATCTGATCAAAAGGTAAATTCCGACGCACCCGATCAGGATATTGGCTGACCACATGGCCCAGAAAGCCGGAATGAATCCCCGGTCAGCTAACTCCTCCCCTCCGATCAAAAAAGCCCAATAAAGGATAAAAAAACCAAGGGAGAGCCCCAGCCCAACAGCCATACCTCCCTTGCGTGCCATAATCCCCAGAGGTGCTCCCAGCAGGATAAAGACCAGGCAGGCAAAGGGTATGGAGTATTTTTTGTGCACCTCCACCATAAGCGAATTCTGCTTTTTTAACTGAGAGAGGATATTAGCCCGGTGGTTTGTTAGCTCTGATAGCGCACCTTGATTTTCTCTGTAGACCTGTAAGAAGTTTTCCTGATCATTTTTAGTTTTATAAGTTTCACCCTGTTCCGATTTCATCTCAGAAACAAAGATCCAAGAGGTTTTATTGTCTGCAATCTGATTCATCACCTGCTCAGAAACCGAGATGTTCTTCTCATGTTTCTTTACCTGATCCAGCATTTGGCTGGCGCTCATCTCCCGGTCGGTTCGAAAATCCGAAGCAGTGCGAGTCAAATGAGTGCCGATATCCGAGATGTAGATGGTCTGGTGATCAAAAGCTATCCTTCGGTAGTGTCCTGGTTCTTTTTCATCCAGTTCGTGCATCTCTCCATCAAAGAGCTTAAGGATCATAGTATTTCCGTCAGGAGTTATTTCCACGTTCCCTTTCTTGGCTATGATAGTTCGGGGATATAATCTGTCCTTTTGGTCGTAGATAGTTATGCCCTCAACTCTGGAGGATTTCGGGTCCACGGTTTTAACCAGGATATGATACCCCGGGATCTCATCCATGAATATATTTTCCCTCAGAATCAAGGTGGGTCTTTTGTGATGAATATCGGACATTAAAAGCCTTGCCTCGTGATTTGCTTCAGGCAAAATCTTGTTGTTGAACCAGACCAATCCCAAAGCGATCAGGACTGAGACCAAAAGGGGGGGAAGAACGATCTTATAGAGGCTTACCCCATTGGCTTTAAGCGCGGTTATCTCGTTGTCATGTGATAGTCTTCCAAAAGCCATAAGGGTTGATACCAGAACCGCCATGGGAATTGAGAGGGCCAGCATCCAACCTAAATTAAGGGCAAAAACCTGGAGGATGATCCAGGCATTCAATCCCTTGGCCACCATCAGGTTTATTATCTCCAGAAGGAAATCCATTATCAGAACAAAGGTTATCACCGCCAACCCAAAAAAGAAAGGTCCCACATGCTCTCTTAATATGTAGGCATTAAGTATTTTCATCTTTTGAATATAAATCAGATAATTGCTCTTAACAAGAATTTTTCTCCTTGACTTTTATGGATTTTATAGCTTATATTATCTCCTCAAATTTGGAGGAAAATGAAAAGCATCTTTGTCCGGGATTTCAAGGTCGGGAACCGGATTGCGGATTTCTTCGTGCTCAGAAAAAAGGAATTAAAAGAGTATGATGGGCAGAAGTTTTTAAAACTGGAGTTGGGGGATAAATCCGGAAGGGTGGATGCAGTTATGTGGGACGATGCTGAGAAGTTTTACCCCCGGGCCGAGGTGGGAAATATAATCCAGGTTAAGGGAAGCGTCACCACATACAAAGATTCTATGCAGATAAAGCTGGAGAGTTTCAAAAAAGCAGAGGGGAAAATCGAACTCAGTGATTTCCTGCCCACATCGGAGAAAGATGTAGAAGAGCTTTTTTCAAAGCTCAAGGAGATAGCGTTCTCTGTGGAAAATCGGTATCTTAAGGCCCTTTTGGAAAACCTGTTTGACGACTCAGCTTTGATGGAAAAATTCAAGCAGGCCCCGGGTGGAAAGCTGTGGCATCACTCTTATTTAGGGGGTCTTCTGGAACATACCCTGAGGGTTGCTCAGATCTGCCAGAAGGCATCTGATTTATATGAACTGGTTGACAGAGACCTCATCATCACCGGAGCTTTGGTCCATGACATAGGAAAAATAAGCCAATATTCGACTACAGGATTCATTGATTATAGTGATGAAGGAAGGCTGGTCGGACATATAGTTTCAGGATATGAGATGATTGCAAGAAGAATTGAAAAGATAAAGGATTTCCCGGAAAAGCTATCACTTAAGCTCAGGCATCTGATCTTATCTCATCAGGGACAACTGGAGATGGCCTCTCCTGTTGTTCCCCAGACTCTGGAGGCCATAATACTCCACCATGCAGATGAGATGGATGCTAAAGCCGGTGCGTTTACCCATATAATAAAAAGAGATAAATATAAGAACAAAGAATGGAGCGATTTTGTTCCCTTGATTCAAAGATTTATCTATTTTGGGGAAGATGAAAAATGATCTTTGATTCCTCAGGAGGCATCCATGTCAATCTTTGATTTTATTTCCAGTGATATCGGGATAGATCTGGGCACGGCAAATACCATAGTCTACGTTAAAGGGGAAGGGATCGTCCTGTCCGAGCCTTCGGTAGTAGCTATCGAGAAATCGACCGCTAAAGTTGTAGCAGTAGGAACCGCAGCCAAGGAGATGCTGGGGAGAACTCCGGAGGAGATAATTGCCATTCGTCCCCTTAAAGATGGGGTAATTGCCGATTTTGAGATAACTGAGAAGCTTTTGTCCAGTTTCATCAAAAGGGTAATCCGGCACAGATATCTGATGAAGCCCAGGATAGTCATTTCCGTTCCCTCCGGGATAACCGAGGTGGAGAAAAGGGCTGTCAGGGATTCTGCTGAAAATGCAGGAGGGCGGGAGATCTTTTTAATCCAGGAACCAATGGCCGCAGCTATCGGAGTGGGTTTGCCCGTGGATCAACCCTCTGGAAGCATGGTTACCGATATAGGCGGAGGAACGTCCGAGATAGCAGTCATTGCCTTAAACGGAATAGTTAATAATATCTCCATACGTATCGGTGGCGATGAAATGGATGAAGCCATAATGCTCTACCTGAAGAAAAATCATAACCTTTTGATTGGCGAGCGTACTGCAGAGGAGATAAAGATGGAGATTGGCTCGGCTTATCCCATGAATGAGGAAAACTCAAAGGAGATAAAGGGAAGGGATTTGATAGAGGGAATCCCCAAAACTCTGAAGATAAGCTCAGCCCAGATCAGGGAGGCTCTTTCCGAACCGGTGGATGCCATCGTGGAGGCGGTTAAACAAGCTCTGGAGCAAACCCCGCCCGAGCTCTCGGCTGACATTTTAGATCGGGGAATAATTGTCACCGGAGGAGGGGCTCTTCTAAAGGGTATGGATAAGCGATTAAGAGATGAGACCAACTTAGGAGTGAACGTGGCCGATGAACCTCTGACCTGCGTGGCCAAAGGAACCGGCATAGTCCTGAGTAATATGCCCAAGTATTCCAGAATCTTAATGAAAGGGAAAAAAGCGTAATTCTGTAGATTCTTTTTTGTGAATCACTTTCTTAGGACAAGCTTTTTGAGTTTGTCCTTTATTATTTAAGGTTTTTTTAAACCTTCCGTCGTATCCTGTGTCCAACTATATGAAACAGATGAGAAACGACGAAGAATCTCTGGTAAGGAGATTCCAGAAAGGTGAAGAAAGAGCTTTCAATGAGCTGGTCTTAAAGTATAAGGAGAAGGTGTTCAATATGATCCTGAGGATGGTCCGAAATAAAGAGGATGCCAAAGATCTCTCTCAAGAAACCTTTGTAAAAGCATATTTCGGTCTGAAGGATTTCAGAGCTGAATCCAGCTTTTTCACCTGGATCACCAGAATCGCACTTAATCTATGTATTAATTTCACAAAGAGGGAGAAGTTTCGATCCTTCGTTTCTTTCTTCGATCTGAAAAAACCCGTCTTAATTGAGAATTCCTCCTCTCAAGAGGTGGAAAAAGATGAAATGATCAAAGCCATAGATGATGCAGTTTTATCTTTACCTCCCAGGCAAAGGATGGTCTTTGTTTTGAGGCATTACCAGAAAAATCCTTTTAAGAAGATCGCAGAGATTCTTGGAAAGAGCGAGGGAGGAGTTAAGTCTAATTATTTCCAGGCAGTTAATAAGTTGAAAAAGACTTTAGCCAAATATAAAACAATATGAGGAATGATTTTAAGATGAGTTGCAGAAAAATAAGATCTCTTCTGGTTGACTATAACGAGAATTCTCTAACACCCGAGGAAAGAAAGCTGGTGGAAGACCATCTAAGGGTGTGTGTGAGGTGCAGAGAGGAGCTTAAGGAAATCCAAGCACTGTTCGAGGTTTTAGAACGGGAAAAACCGGAAAAGGTGGAGGAGAATTACTGGACGAATTTTGTGCCGGAGATCAGAAGAAGAATAGAAAGTCCAGCTCCACCCAGATTGATCGGGAATCTCCTACCTCAACTGGCACCGCTTATGGGTTTTGCTGTGGCCATCCTGGTGATCGGAATCTTTCTCTTCTCAAAGGATTATAGTACCAGCGTCCCAACCTACGAACAAACACAGACCTATTCACTTTATGAGATTGAGAATCCTGTAGATCAGCTGGCCGATATCTTATCCCTGGCTGAAGATACAGAGGGAATAAAAGATCTGATCACATTAGGCAACGGCGAAGACTTTAAGGCTCTGAACCAGATGGTGGATGATCAATACTGGGAGAAGGTACAATTGGAAGATTTATTGAAGGATTTATCTTCAGAAGAGTTGAAGTTATTAGAAAACAAGATAGAAGATATAAAAATCTGATCAGGAGGTCTTTATGCGAAAGAGAATTGGTTACACTATTCTAACAACAGGTATTTTAATTCTCTTGGCTCAAACTCTTTTAGCCCAGCCCCACATGGATCTGGAAAGAAGAGAAATGATGCGGGAGAGAATCGAGACCCTGAAATTATGGAAAATGATCGAGTTTATGGATTTAAGTCCCGAGCAATCAGATGAGTTTCTCCCCCAGCTGCGTGAATTTCAGAAAGCCCAAAAAGAACTGGAGATGGGGAGACGGCAGCTCTTCAAGGAATTGGAAGAGGAGCTGGAGTCAAAAGAGCCAGACGAGAAAAAGCTACGGCAAATTATTCTGGGACTGGAGAAAAACAAAGAAGAGCTGGAAAGGGAAAGGAAAAATTTCCTGACAAATTCCAGAAAAACCCTGACACCAATTCAGGGAGCAAAGTTGCTATTGTTTGAGCACACGTTTGAAAAGCAACTAAGGGATACCATAAGAAAGTTCAGAATGAAACCTGGAAAAAATTTTGATGAAGGCTAAAATTAAACCCAAAGGAGGTGAAAAATGAAAGCAAAAAGACTCTTTTCCCTGGGAATCATCCTGGTGTTAAGCTTTTTCCTGTTGGTCTCCCTCACATCTTCTCAGGAACCGAAAAAGGAAAAGCAGAGAACCAAAGCCAGGTTGGAGTTAACTCCTGAGCAAAAAGATAGGATAATGGAGACCCGTCTGAATTTCCAAAAGGAAAATATCAAGCTAAAAGCGGACATAAAGATCGCGCAATTGGAGCTGAAATCACTTATGAGGGAAGAGGAACTGAACAAAGCCCAGATCTACCGCCAGATCGAATACGTAGGTGACTTGAAGACCCAGATGGCTAAAAACCGTGTGGATCAGAGGATGGCAATGAGGGATATCTTGACCAAGGAACAACTGGACAAACTCAAAGAGCGGAAATTCAAAAGGTCATACGAAAAAAGGCTCATGCAGCACAGAAAAGAGCATCAAAAGCCCTTTCGAAAAGGTCGGCATTTTATGGAAAGAGGCTATTACCGGGAAGGTATAGGTATGATTCCACCGGAATCTGAACTGGCACCCCCAATGGGAGTTGAGGAATTTTTGTTCGAACCTTCTGAGTTAGCCCAATTAATGGATGAGTTACCTCTCCTGGAAGATTTAGCAGAACCTGTTCCTCTTTTTGAGGAGATGGAGCTTCTGCCTCTTTTAGAAGAGGAAATGCCACCTTTGCCTGAGGAACCGGAAATCTCGCCATAATTCAATAAAGAATAATTAATTCCTCCTTCTGCTTTACGCAAAGCCCCCTTAAGGGGGCTTTTTTGTTTGACAACGGGTGCCCTTTGCTGATATTATACCTGAGCTTATAAGCTTTTTGAGAATTATGAAAATAGACAGAGAAAAAATACTATTCTTTATGTCCAAGAAAAGCTATCGACCTCTTAAGGTGCGGGAGCTATTCAGGGGAATGAAGATAGCTGAGACACAGTACAGAACCTTCAGGAGAGTAATCAAGGAGATGCTGGCAGATGGTTCCATCGTCAAGCTGAAAAGAAACAGGCTGGGGATTCCAGACAAGCTGAACTTGCTGGTGGGAGACCTTTCTGCTAATAGAAGAGGGTTCGGTTTTGTGACCACCGAAGAAGGGGGAG
>SMTZ1_10004113_pt1 | contig 16506 bp, 20 predicted proteins | sample DeeMarSWOR136_30_FD_25667 | JGI IMG/M metagenome (IMG submission 25667)
TACATATTTATAATTATTATCTGAATTCTGCCCTCCAAAAAATTTTTTAAAATTTAGCTTACTTTTTTCAATAACTTTATAATCTGTACCATATTTCAAGAGTAATTTTTCATATTCTTGTAAAAATTCATTTGCATGCTTCCTTCGCCGATTCCAAATTAATACAACCCACCCTTTTGGTTTAAGAATACGTAAAAATTCTAATCTTGCTTTTTCTAAATCAAACCAATGAAACGCTTGACCTGCTGTAATAATGTCTATACTCGTTTGCTTTAATGTTGTGGATTCAGCAGAACCTTCAATACTTACGAAATGTGGATATATATTAAGTAATTTTTCTGCTGCATTTCTCATGTCAATATTTGGTTCAATTCCATAGACAATATTTCCCTCTTTGAGAAATAATTCGCTTAATATACCTGTTCCTGAGCCAATATCTGCTATTATTGAATTGAATGATAAAATTCCTTCTTCTTTCAAAAGTTCGATAATATCTTGAGGATAACCCGGTCTATATTTAATGTATCTTTCCACTCTCGAAGAAAATCGCTTTTTCGGATCTTCTTTGAATTTTTTATCAAACATAATAATGTAAGTTTTAAAAAAAGTAAAAATTGTTTTAGATTTAATACTTCATTCCATGTATTTTTGCTTTATAAGAGTTAATTTTCCTCCTGCCATTACTTCTTTTAAATCTTGTTCACTAAGAGAATGAGTTAATTCGACATCAAGAGCTTTTGATAGATTTTTTAAAGAGACTTTCCCAGTAGTAATTGTGCTTAAGTCAATCTGAATTTTGTCTCCTTGTTCAATCTTCTTATAATCTTCTTTGTTTACAAAAGTTAGTGGAACAATTCCAAAATTTACGAGATTGGCTAGATGAATACGTGCAAAACTTTTTACTATGACTGCTTTAATTCCAAGATATTTTGGGGCAATTGCAGCATGTTCACGACTTGAACCTTGCCCATAGTTATCTCCTCCAACAATAAAGCCTCCTCCTTTTTCAAGAGATCTATCAGGAAATGTTTCATCAACTACATTGAATACAAATTTACTGATTTCTGGAATATTACTTCTTAATGGTAAAATTTTAGATCCTGCAGGCATAATATGATCCGTAGTTATATCATCCTCCACTTTTAATAGAATTTCTCCTTCTAATTTATCTGGTGAAGGATTAAATTCGGGTAAAGGTTTTATGTTAGGACCTCTAGTAATATCTACCTTTTTCGCTTTTTCTATTGGCAATGGGGGGATAATCATATTATCATTTACTAAAAATTTTTTTGGCATTTCAATTTTAGGCATCTTTCCAAATTTTCTAGGATCTGTAATTTTTCCTTCAATTGCTGCCATAGCGGCTACTTCTGGGCTTACAAGATATACTTTTGCACTTTTTGTTCCAGATCTGCCAAGAAAGTTTCTATTAAAGGTTCTTAATGAAACAGCATCACTTTTTGGAGCCAATCCCATTCCAATACAAGGTCCACAAGTATTCTCAAGAATTCTAGCTCCTGCTTCTATAAAATAAGCCATTTCTCCAGAATGAATTAAGTGATCCACAGCTTGCCTTGACCCCGGCGAGACTGTTAGGCTTACATTTTGATTTATAGTTTTGTTTTTTAACATATTTGCTGCAATTTTTAGATCTCGTAATGAACTATTGGTGCAAGATCCAATACATACTTGATCTACATTTAATCCCTCGACCTCCCTGATAGTTTTTATGTTACCGGGACTATGAGGTTCTGCTACAAGGGGTTCAAGTTTACTTAAATCAATTTCAATTTTCTCATCATATATAGCATCTACATCAGCTTCTAAAGGAATCCATTGATCAGCTCTCTCTTGAGCTTGAAGAAACTCTTTAGTTATTTCATCAGAAGGGAATATTGAGGTAGTTGCACCTGTTTCAGTTCCCATATTTGTTATTGTTCCTCGTTCTGGAATCGTTCTGGAATCGATAAGGTTTTAACACCTGGCCCTGTATATTCTAATACTTTGTTAACTCCTCCTTTTACACCAAATATACGTAAAACTTCTAAAATAACATCTTTAGCAGATACAAATTCATTTATTTTACCAGTTAAATGTATATTTACAATTTTTGGCATTTTTAAACTGAAGGGTTCTCCTACCATTGCTGCAGCGACATCCAGACCTCCTGCTCCAATAGCAATCATTCCTACTCCACCTCCAGTTGGAGTATGGCTATCTGATCCTAATAATGTCTTTCCTGGACGAGCAAATCTTTCAAGATGAACTTGGTGGCATATACCATTTCCTGGACGTGATAGATAAATTCCATATCTTGCCGCAATACTTTGTAAATATCGATGGTCATCTGGATTTTTATAATCTTCTTGGAGAGTATTGTGATCGATATAACTTACAGATAATTCCGTATTAACTCGGGGAACCCCCATTGCTTCAAATTGTAAATATGCCATAGTCCCAGTAGCATCTTGAGTTAATGTTTGGTCAATTTTAATTGATATATCTGTTGCTTTTTCTAAAGTACCTTCAATTAAATGCTGCTCTATAATTTTTTCGGTTAAAGTTTTTCCCATTGATTCCAACCATTTATAACTTTAAAAAATTAAATATAGAATTTTTAGTAAGCATAATGAAACCCATTATATTAAATTAGTCCATTAGAAGAATTTGAAAAGTTTTAAAGTGATATAATTTCTAAATATTGGATAATCAATAAATTTCGGGAAAATGATTAAAATTGTAGGCTTATTCTTATGGGATTTACTTTTTAACTTATCAACTATGCTTAAATATGTCAAAATCTCTGGAAAGATTCGAAATTATTATGAACAATTTCCAGAAAATGTTAATGAGTTCGCAGATTGGGTTGGAACAACAGAAAATTTATGGAGTCGAGTTGAAAAAGTGGAATTCACTCTAACTTTAGAATAAAGCTCAGAAGAATTTAGGCATCTATAATTCTATTCACTCTTTTTCTTTAAATTTTAAACTCTCTCTATTTGAATACAATAAGGGAGATGAAGAAACACATTCAAACTATAAATTTTATTAAAAATCTAAGGATATTAATAGAGAGCTATTATCGAAAACAAGGATATAAGTTATTTGATAATCGACTTTCTTATAATAAATTAGGGATCTTAATTGGAAGAAACAAATCTTACATTAAATATAAAATGTCTATATGTAGAGGAGATCCTAGCTATTTTTTCTCTAAGAAAGATTTAACCTTAATGAAACAAAGTCTGAAAGTAAATAATTGCTTAACAGATGAAGTAATTAAACTTTTTAAGACTTACGAATAGAATTATTTAATCAAAGATAATAATTATAAAATATTTCATTATCATCCAAATTTTAAAATTGATTATTTTAAAGAGATTAATACAAAAGAAAAAGCTTATTTCTTAGGTCTGATTTTTGCGGATGGTTCAATTAGCAAAAAGACAGATAAAGATCTTATCTTTGAAATTGGATTTTCGAATAAGGACAAAATTTTGTTATTAAATTTCTCTAATACTATTAAATATGAGAAGAAGTATATTAGAAAAAGGAAAAATAAAAACTATTGGAGGATCAGTATTAGTTCAAATCTATTTTGTAAATTTTTGATTAATCATGGAATGATTTTGGGAAAAAACAAAACATTCAATATAAAATTACCTTCCTTAAATTCAAGAAAACTATATTTAGCATTCCTTTTAGGTTTTTTTGATGGAGATGGAACAGCAAATACGACTAGAATTACCACAGCTAGTTTGAGATTTTTAAAGGAGATAAAAGATAAGTTTGATATCCAATATGAACCAAAGCGAGTAGAATCTAAGTTCAAAAGTAAGAAAAAGGTATATTTAGGTCATGCCTATATAATGTATCTTGGTGGAAGACTTTTTAATGAATTAATTGATAATTATTCCGATAGTCTTCCTAGAAAACGTAAAAGATTTGTAAGTTACGATTGATAAATAAATAAAAAAGGAATGAAATATTACGTCATAAAAGTAAAATCAAATGATTGAATTATGAGAGAAGATCTAATACTTTTAACTAAAGAAGAATTAATTAATTACATTGAAGACCTCTCTAAAAACTGGTTGGCCATAGATGGAATTTTCTAGAAATATCCTCTAAAACCATATCCTGGTTTCAAACAGTGGAAAAAGAATTTGGATTAGAAAAAGCAATAGATTTAGATGTAGAACAATGGAAAAGATTCACGGTAATTGAAGCGAAGCGAATTATGAAGCGCTTTAATATTCCTAAAAATGGTGGTATTCCTGCTTTAATTGAAGCTTTAAAATATCGAGTTTATGCAAATATTAATATTCAAGAGATTGTGGAAGTCTCAGAAAAAAAATGTGTGTTTCATATGATTAATTGCCGTGTTCAACATGCTCGCAAAAGTAGGAATCTTCCAGATTTCCCCTGTAAGCCAGTTGGAGTAGTTGAATACGGAGATTTTGCTAAAACTATAGATTCGCGGATTGAGACAAAATGTATTGCGTGTCCTCCGGGAAAACATCCAGATGATTATTGGTGCGCTTGGGAATTTAGTATAAAAGAATAGAAGATATTGGATTGAATTATAAAATATTTTTTAAATTGCTTTGCTTAATTATAAAAAAGCAAGCTATCTTAAAATGGCTATTACAAGCCTAAAATTTAAAAGATTTGTAAGTTTAACAAAATTATACATTAGAATAATTGAATTAATATAAATATAAATTGATGAAATATGTCTGAAGAATATATAAGAGGTCAAATTAGCGCAAAAGAAGATGAAATAACAAGGATTGAAGAAGATGCTTCAAAAAGAGAAGCATCAGCAGAAGCAGAAATTGAGGAAGAATTTGATCCACAAATTGAAGCAGCACAAGTTAAATTAAACGAAGAAGAACAACTAAGAGATGAAGCTATTCAAAAAGCAGAGGAATGGACCAAAAAAAAGAAGGAAAAAATACAATCTTCTAAAGCCGCTAATAAAACATTTGTTAAATTAAAAAGCGAAAAAGCAAAAGCTTTGCTTACTAAATTAAAAGAAATAGAAAATGACAAGAAAAATCAAATAAAAAATGTTCAATCTGAAATAAAATCACTAAATAAACAATTAGCTGCTCTAGAAAAAGCAAAAGCAGAAGAAGCAACCGTAGATTAGAATCAAAAAGCATTTTCTCCTTTCATTTTTTTAATTTTTATTTAATAATAATCCCTTTTTAAATCGTAAATTGATTATTTTAACTGGTTTTGGCCCATTTGGTAAATATATTACAAATTTGAGTAGTCAAATTATACATGAATTACCCTGTGAACTTGAAGGATTTCAAATCATAAAAAAGATAATACCAGTGAGTTGGAGAGAAAGTATTAGAACTTATAAAGGAATCTTTGCGAATTTAAAATCTCATCCTAAATTAGTAATACTTTTTGGCATACACAATAAAGAACACATTCATCTTGAAAGATATGGATGGAACTTTAAAGTTGGTATTGATATAGATTACAAAATCAAATTTGGACCAATAAGAGTGATTCCTTCGCCTTGGATTAAAACGCTCCTAAATCTTAAAGATCTTTATACAAATCTTGAAGAAAAGTCAAATGTTTACATATCATATTTTCCTGGATTTTATTTGTGCAATTATCTCTATTATTGGGCACTCTATCTTTCAAAAAAGAAATACCCTGTTATATTTATTCATATACCATATAATGGAAATAAATCTGAGTATGTTCGAAAAGTTGAAGTTATAATAAGATCAATAATAAGGATATTTTTAAAGAGGGATTTAGACATTTAACGGTAATTTTTGCCCTTTTTCATTGATTATATCTTTTAGTATTTCAGGCTGGAGTCGTAGCTCATCATAAAGCCATGTGAGATTTTTCACTTTAGAGTTATATATTTCTACTTCTTCTTCAAATAATTCCATCATTACATTATTAAAACGATGATTTTATTATAATCCAAGAGATTCAAATATACATATCTATTTATATAATATCTAAATATTATCGAAAGTAAGTGTATATTAAGTTTTTGAAAATCTTCTTCTCTTTTGGGTTTAAACTCTTCCATTTCGGGTTTTCTTTCTTTTTAATCTCTAACTTTTGTAGGTTAGATTTCGACCGGTAATATCTAATTATCTCTAATAAAGAATATTATTGAAAGATTTAATAAAATCTTAATAGTGGGAGTTATTTACGAATTTAACCAATTAATGTTTTTAATAATACCATTTGATTAACGCTAATAATGCCTAAAAAAATTATAATTCCAGAACCCGAGCCAGATTTAAAATTTATAGATGTTCATTGTCATTTGCCTTTTCCTCGTCCAAAAAATGATCAATTACCTTCTGATGAGGAACAACTTAAGACTTATTTTAAATTAGGTGGTCAATATTTAATCACAAGCACAATCGACATGCAAACATTAAATTTAACTTTAGAATTTAAAAAGAAATTTGATAAAAATTTTGGTTTTACATGTGGTTGGGCTCCGCAGACGGTGACTTATACTCCTAAAGATAAATATAATATACAATGGGATGAATGGATTAATTTCATCCAAGCTAATCAAGAAAATTATCTTGGAATTGGAGAAATTGGATTAGATTTTCATCATGCTAAAACGTTGGATAAACGAAATAGACAAGTTGATGTTCTTAGAAAAATTTTCGAATTTACGAAGGATATGGGCAAACCCTATATTATGCATGTAAGAAATGCTGCAGAACACGAATTTGATAAGCAACATCCAAAACATAGATACAACAAAAAAGACGGAGCAAATAAGGAGATATTAGCTATTCTAAAAGAATATAAAATAGAATCAACCAAAGTGATGTGGCATTGTTTCTCTGGACCTGAAGAGTATGGGAGAATCTTACCAAATCAAGGATTTATACTCTCGGTTCCTAGTTCGGCATATGGTTTCAATAGATGGCGTGAAATTACAAAATTCTCTCCTTTAGAATCATTAGTAACTGAAACTGATGCTTATTATCAACATCCATATAAAAGAGGACCTTTAAATGTTCCTTCCAATGTAAGATATTCGATTGCTGCTATAGCATATTCTCATAATATTTCTCAAAAACGAGTAAGTGAAAAAACAATAGAGAATGCAAAAAGTTTCTTTAATTTAAAAATTGAAAAATAAAAATTTATTTTACTAAAGTGCATTAAATTCAATTAGTATCAAACGAGTATAAAAATCTAAATTAGATGAACATCATGAAAATTTTAGTTACCTATTTTTCAAACACAGGAAATACTGAAAAAATTGCTCAAAGTATTAAGAACAGTCTAAAAGGACAAAACGTTGAAATAAAACCCATTAAGGATGTTAACCCTTTAAGTTTGAAAGATTATGATTTACTTTTTCTAGGATCAGGGATTTATGCAAGCCGTGTTAACAAATCACTTGTAGATTTAATTAGTACTTCTCAAATTTTACCTCGAAACATTGTGTTCTTTTGTACTCATGCTAGCGCTGAAGGTTATCAAGATGGATTTAAATTAGTTAAAAGAGCACTTAATAAAAGCAATACAAAAATTTTAGGTGAGTTTGATTGTATGGGTGATAACATTGGGATACCAGAACAAACTATTAAATCGATGTTAGAAAAATTACCTCCAGAAAAGAGAAAAGAAGCTGAAGAACATCAAAAAAGTCTTAAAGGCCACCCGAATAAAGATGACCTTGACAATGCAGAAAAATTTGCTCGGTCAATTATTACGATGATATAAACTTCTTAATTTTGTGAAACTACTCTTTTTTTTAAAAGGTCTATCTTTAAAAGATAAAGATCAGTCTAAAAATTATTTAAATACTATTTTAGATAAGTTAAAATTATAAAAAAAATCCTAAAAAACGTGGTTTGAGTGAAGAGAATTCATATTGCTGTTTTGATTATTGTAGCAATTTGTGTTGTAGCTGCCGGAACTACCTTTGGAATTTTAGTTTTTACAACTTGAGGTGAAATTGATTATGAAAATACTTATTATTATGAACCCAGCTCTCCATCTTCTATAGAGCGAATTAATATTAATTCAGATATTGGATCAATTTTGATCAATTATAATCAAACACCAACTGATTATTATGCGAAAATCGATTTGAAAATTAATATTGAAGGAATTTTAGTGAAAGGATCATCATTTTCAGATTTTTTTTATCCGATATCATGGGAAAATGAAAGCTCACCAATAACAACTTTCACTCTTGACGCCAAAGCAACAACTTGGTTTATTTTTGGTGTTTTTCGGCAAGTACAGATTAATTTAACCCTAAGAACTGATGTAATATATGACCTTCAAATGCTAACTAGCATTGGTGCAATAAATATGAATGTTCCTGAAAATATAATTGTCAATAATACTATCTTGAGAACATCAACGGGAACTGTATTTTTAAATGTATCTAAGAATGCATCTTTCCAAGGAGATGTAGGATTAAGCACAAGCACAGGACCAGTGGCATTGTATGCAAGAGAAGTTAATTTTAGTCATGATTTGATAACATTTACATCAACTGGAAATATAGTTTTAAATTTTTCAAGATGTTCTATTGGGGGACATTTTAGTGGAACTGTTTCCACTGGTAATATTGGCTTTAATAGTTATAATATGGTATATAATGAAGGTTATAATTGGAGATTAGAAAGCTCAACAGGAAATATAGGAGTAAATATTATACAATACACTGAAATGGGAGCTAATATTACTGGTTCGGTAGAAACTTCAACAGGTAATATTAATATATATTATAAAGATAATCTTGCTAGTATAGGCGCGAAATTCATATGTTCTACATCAACAGGATCAAAAAGCTATAATCCGATTGGATCTGGAGGATTTTTGGTGAGTGGGGTTGAACCTAAAACAATTACATCAAACGATTACGAGAGTGCAACCAATCAATACACTTTTACTACAACTACATCAACTGGTAACATAAATGTACATGCTGAAAGCCTATAATATTTAAATTTAATTCTTTTTTTTATTTTAAAATTAATCTAAATTTCGATTTATTTAAAATAATAAAATTTTAACACTAAACCTAAATTTAGAAATTTTTATTTGAAATAAAGCATTTATAACTTAAATAAAACCTTTTAATATATTCAAAATTTAATTAAATATCTTTTTTGCATGATCGTTATAACAATTAGGGTGTTTTAAAAATGGATGAAAATTTACTTAAAAAGTTAGCAGAATTAAGGGATGGAAAGGGAGAAAGAAAACCTTCCGATGCTTTAATATTAGCAGAAGCGTTAAAACAACTTGCTAAAGAAAACGATGAAATTAAAGAAGAAGTAGAAGATATTGACCAAATTATGGTTCAATTTGAATACATTGATGCTGATTATAAATATTGGGTAAAAGTTGGAGATGGTTCAGTTGATTATGGTGAAGGTGAAGCAGATGAGCCAAGCGTCACCATGAAAGCAACAGGTGCCACATGGGCAGGATTGGGATCTGGTGAAATTGAATCAACTAGTGCTTATATGAGCGGAGACCTTCAAATTGAAGGTAATCTCCAAGACGCGATAACATATGGCGAGATTAATGGAATGGTAGGAGATGTATTAAAAGAATTAGGCGGAGAATAAAACTAAAATTAAATAATGTTCCTTAAATTTAAATTCTAAATTTATTTATTAATTTTTTTCTTTTAAAATTTTAAAAAAAATATATTTTTTATAATATAAGCTCTAAAAAGGTTCGTTTTCCGATTCGATATTTCTCTTTAGGGATATTATCTCTAACTTTCACAAGCTTAATTGCATTATTTGGGCAATTTGCAGCACACACCCCGCATCCTATGCAAAAATCTTCTCGTACATACATAATCTCATCAGATTTGTCTTCTTGGTTTCCCCATTTATGATATATTGCCCCCATTTGACATTTGTTTAAACATATATCGCATTTAGTACACAATTCATGATTGAACCTTGGTATGAAATTTGAAGGAATAACAGCATTCTGACGGTGTTCTTTTGATGAGATTAATGTACCACAATGGCAACTACAACAATTACAAACAAATAATGACGATTCTACGCTTGAATCCATAATACAGTTATGTATAAGTCCTGCTTTTTCAGTTTCTTTAAGAAATTCAATTGCTTCTTCTTTTGATAAGCTTGGTCTTCCTCGATTTATATTTCTTTCAGCAACAGCACCTGCTAGAAAACATCCTAATTCAGGAGTAGCTATTTTACAGGGTTCTCCAGTATATTCACCAATTATACGACATTGACAATCTATAACAGAAAATTTATCATAATTGTCAATTAAACTTTTTATTAACTCATAAGAAAGAACCTTAGATTCTACATCAAATGATTTATCAATTTCTATTAACTTTTCTGCTGCATTAACTGGAAGTAAAGGACGAAATAGCTTAAAATTTGTTTCATTTAAAAATTGCGGAATAAAATTTTTAAAAAGAAAACGATAAATTTCAGCCGCTCTTCTTAAATTCTCTTCGGTATCTTTTAAACGGATGAAATATTTTTCAAATATTCCTGGTAATATCGGTAATAAACAATATCTAGACCCACGCTTCCCAATTGTACCCTTCTCTTTACAATTTTCTAAAAGTTCTTTAATCTTTTCTTTTGGAACACCGGTCTTTTCTTCTAACTCTCTTAATGTAATATCCTTTTCAGTACCTTTGAAATGAGAGAGAAATTTTATTTCTTCTTCATTCCAAAATATTTTTAACAATTCAATTACTTTTTTATGTTTTGGGGCATATAAAGGGCCTAATGTCAGCTTTTGCCGTACAATTTCATAATAATCAGCTTCAGCCATAAAAAACAAAAATATATTTAAATTAAATAGTTTTCGATTAGTTTATGGAAAAATTCCTCGTAATTCAATAGCTTTAGCAATTCTAGATACAGCGATAATATATGCTGCCGTACGGAGATTTATATTCCTTTCTTTTGATACCAAGTATACATCTTCAAATGCTTTTAACATTATCTTTTTTAATTCCTTATTAATTCTTTCTAATTCCCAGAAATAAGCCCGAATATCTTGAACATATTCAAAATATGAAACACAAACACCTCCTGCATTAGCAAGAATATCCGGAATCACATGAATTCCCTTTCTGAATAAAACTTTATCTGCATCAGGTGTAACTGGTCCATTAGCACCCTCTAATATAATCTTACAATTAATATTGTTTACATTACTTTGCGTTATTTGGTTTTCTAGAGCTGCCGGAATTAAAACATCGCATTCAAGAGCCAATATTTCTTCATTTGTAATTAACTTATAATTTTTATTATTATAATCTTCTAAAAAATTACCTTGTTGCGTCCATTGTAATAATTTATCAATTTCTAATCCTTCAGAATAATACACTCCACCTGAGATATCAGAAACCGCCATTACTTTACATCCTTCCTTGTACAATAGATCAGCAATTGTCCCACCAACATTCCCAAAACCCTGAACTACAATGCTCATTGATTTCAAGTCTAGATCCAATTTTTCACACAGAGCTTCAAGTATATAGTATAGCCCCATACCTGTTGCGGATTCTCTGCCAACTGAACCTCCGATCTCAATTGGTTTCCCAGTTACAACTCCAGGTATAGATCTTCCCTTATTCATGCTATAAGTATCCATTATCCAAGCCATGATCTGAGCATTTGTATTGACATCAGGAGCAGGGATATCTATATCAGGACCAATCATATTTATTATCTCAGATGCATATCTCCTTGTTAGACGTTCTAATTCTCTTTTAGATAATTTTCTTGGATCCACGCAGACTCCACCCTTTGCACCACCTAATGGCAAATTTAAAAGGCTACATTTCCAAGTCATCCATGTTGCTAATGCTTTAATTTCATCTAATGTAACTTCTGGAGAAAATCTTATCCCTCCTTTTCCAGGTCCTCTCACTGTGCTATGTTGAACCCGGTATCCCTCAAAAATCTGAAGTGAATCATCATCCATCAGTATAGGGATTGTTACAATTAGAGCTCTTTCAACTCTTTTAAGATATTCCCTAATATTTGGATCTAGTCCCATTTCTTTAGCAACAATATCAATCTGCTTTTTAACAACATCAAATGGATTTAATTCCACCAAATTCACCTATAATAATATTTGTATTTAAAAATAGTTTAATTAATGTAATTTGAAGAAAATATGATTTTTATAGATTATTTTTTAATCTTTAAAATAAAAGTTGGTGATTATTACAAATTAATAAGAGAGTACTGAACAAATTGCATTGGGTCATTTGCACAACCACCAGAATCCAATCCTCCTAGTTGATCTATTATTTTTTGAGGGATAAGATTATCTGCAAGCCATAAGTCTTTTAAGTTCATTAGAGATTCCAACCCTTTTATATGAATAATACGATTTTGACCTAAATCAAGGGTTTCTAATTTTGTAAGAGGTTCAAGACCCTTGATTTCTCCAATATTATTTTCTGATAGAAAAAGATTTTCTAAATTAGTTAGACTATATAATCCCTTTATATGACTAATTTTATTTTGTTTTAGATTTAAAATTTTTAAGTTTTTACAATTTTTTAATCCTTTAATTTCTTCAATTTGATTTGTATTTAGCCAAAGAGTTTCTAAATTTTCCAAATTATCTAATCCTTTAATCTCATCAATTAAGTTATTATTTATATAAAGACTTTTTAAATTCCTTAAATTTTCTAATCCTTCCATACTTTTAATTTGATTACCGCCGATATTTAATACTTCTAGGTTTATTAACCCTTCAAGATTTTTTATATTTTCTAATTGATTTCCCATAATCCATAGAACTTGTAGATTTGATAATGTTTTAAGCCCACTAATTTCCTTAATGATATTCCAAGAGAGATCTAACCTTTTTAATGATTTTAGGGAATTTAAACCTTTAAGTTCGGTTATATGATTACCTCTTAAATACAATTCTTCTAACTTTTCTAACTTTTCTACACCCTCAATTTCTGTTATCTGATTACTTACCAAATGTAAAATCTTTAGATTTTCTAAACTTTCCAATCCTTTGATTTTTATTATTTTATTACTCCCTAAGTTCAATGTTTCTAACTCATTTAGACCTTCAAGACCTTTTATATGCACTATTTGATTTGAACTTAATTCTAAATTCTTTAAATCTTTCAATTTTGATAATCCTATAATCTCATCCATATCACTTATTTCCAATAGTCCTAAATCAAGGAATCCATTTTTAACTTCAAATTTTGTGCCCGCTACATCAACAGATTTCATAAATATTTCCGCCGTTATATTTTCTAACAAATTACAACTTTTATTAAATACGTATATTTTATTATGTAAATCTTATTATTTATTCATTTTTTTTCTAAAAATTTTATTAAAAGCTATTTTTTGAAATTAGAATTATTAGATTGGGTAAACCATTCTATAATTCATGAAAATGAATAAAATTATAAGGAAACATATTTTTTTTTTTTTATGGCAAGAGCACTTTATATGGATGATTCTTATCTTAAAAGCTGGAATGCTAAAGTTATCGCTGTGAAAGATGGTAAATATATAGTTCTTGATAAAACTGCTTTTTATCCTAAAGGTGGTGGACAACCGTGGGATGAGGGTATAATTCAAAAAGATGATCAAAAATTTAAAGTGGTTTATGTTGGTAAATTTTCAGGTAAAATTAGCCATGAAGTAGATAAACCGGGATTAAAGGAAGGAGATGAAGTCACCTGTGAAATTGATTGGGAACGAAGATACACTTTTATGAGATATCATACAGCATCTCATCTAATCAGTAATATCCTTTATAATCGGGCTGATGCGAAAATAACGGGGAATCAAATTGAGTTGGATAAAACAAGAATGGATTTTTCAATGGAAGATTATTCTCCTGAAAAATTGCGGTCTTACGTCGATGAGGCAAATAAAATTATAGAGCAAGATTTACCAATTACAATTGATTACATGTCAAGAGATGAAGTTTTAGGAAAACCCGAATTAGCACGTTTAGCTATAGGTTTACCTGAAAAAATTAAGGAATTTCGCATTGTTAAAATAGGTGACATCGATGAACAAGTTGATGGTGGAACCCATATTAACCATCTAAATGAAATTGGTAAGATTGAAGTCACTAAAACTGTAAATAAAGGAAAAGACAATAGAAGGATGTATTTTGTGTTAAAAAAATAGTATATTATTCAGTTTATAGGAGAAAATAATCTCTAGAGGATATATACAGAAAAGTAGTAATTTTTATTAACATTTTAATCTAATTTTATTTATCAGCTAAATTAGATAATTGAGTTTTACCTGAAAATCCTAAGTTTGAGGAATATTTTGAGGATAAAAACTAAAATAAATTAAAATAATATAAAGGTTTCCCTTATGGCTGAGAAGGAAATTAATCACAAAAAGAAAAAAAAAGTATTTAAAACACTAAATAAAAAGCAAAAAATAGGCTTAGGAACAACGAGTTTTATAGCAATAGCTGCAATTTTTAGTGGAGTTTACTTCTATTATGAGCTACAAGAAGAACCAGAACCCAGATTTATTTGTGGTTTGGATGATACTCTAGATTCTATAGATCCACTTATTAATCCAGGTCCAAAATATGTAAATTTGATGCTACTTGATCAAATTACGGAAGGATTATTTGCTTATGACGAAAACAAAACAGATAGTCCCTTAGTTCCTAACTTAGCATTAAATGGGAGTTGGAGCCCTGATCACTTGAATTTCACTTGCACTTTGAGACAGAATGTTACATTCCATGATGGAACACCTTTTAATGCCGCTGCGGTTAAATGGAACTTCGAGAGAATTTATAGATTTAGTGAAAATACTCAATATAATCAAATGTGGGCTTGGAATTATTCTTTTCATAATTCAGAAGGGAAATTATATATAAATCACACTGTGATAATAAATGAATATACTATAAGATTTGTGTTAAACCAACCTTATGTTCCTATAAAACATCTATTGGCTCTTTGGACATCATACATACTTTCTCCAACCTCTACTCCTGAAAATGAACCCCTTAGTAAATGGACTGATAAATTAGTCGGAACTGGTCCTTTTATTTATGATTAATGTCGGGTAAATAATGGTGGTGATATTACAAAAATAGACATGTCTGCGAATCCAGATTATTGGGGCGGAAAGCCATCGATAAATAAAGTGACTTTCTTAGCTTTAGAAGATAATGTTGAAAGGATGAAGAGAATGTTATCTGGAGAGCTTTCATATGCCATGGGGGTTCGTGATGATAGTATTCTCGATATATACATAGACAATCCTGAAATTACTGTAGTGCCAAAAACACGCTTAGCCTTTTTTTATCTTGGTATGGATAACCAAAAAATAAATGTTACTATGAGAAAGGCAATCTCATATGCCTTTAATTATACTCGCTATATTGAAGAATTTAGGAGAGGACATGCAGAGAGAGCGAAGTCTCCTATTCCAAAAAAGATACATTACTCTAATTGGGACGTCAAATATTAAAAGATGTGAACTGGCCAAGAACAATAAATATTCGTTAGAAAAGAAATATTTTTGAGTTAATAAATCTGTAGGAGATAAAAAACATCCTAAGTTAGGGTGAGAATGCCACCATCCTACAATTTTTAAATTCTCATTTTTTCTTCTTTTTTTAATTCTTTGAAATTTTTTCTGATATAATCCGGCTGTTCCTTCTATTAGAGAAGTATAAGATTTATCACTATATATGGCACCGAGCTGAAAAAGTGATTCCTCTATTAAAGTATAAATTTTTCCATTCCATTTTAAAATAGTTCCTACTAGATATCCAAAAACTTCTAGTTCTGAACTTTTGCTGTATAATTTAATTTCTTCAATTGTTTTTTCGTAAATGTACACCGGAAAAACAAAATCTTCCTGAATTTTCATTTCTTAATTTATATCTTCATTTATTCAAATTGTATTCTATAATTGCGATATGACATATTAAAGTAATTATCTAAATTTTGCATTATCATCAGATGTCTCGAATATTATTCATGAATAATTAATTTAATAATGTTTTGATTGATTATTTAAAATAACCATTTAAAATTCTTCTGAGAAAGAAATCATAATCAATTGTTTAAAAACAGTGATTCTAATTTGAATAAGAAAAAGAATGATTCTTGTTTTCAAGAATCGCCTCCTCGAATAATAGAAATTGAAGAACAGGAAATAAAAGAAAAGAAACCTCCTGTTGATAATATTATCTATTATAAAATTGCACCTAAAAATGATAATTCTCAATTAGAAAAAAAATAAATAAAAGTCCAACATCAGAACATTCAAGTTCATTTTATCTCTTCTTCAAGTTTGAGTAAATCTTTTTTATCTTCATCGATATTAACTTCATGTTCTACTTCGAATTTCATTGCCTCATCCACATCTTTTTTCATTAGGATTTCTCTCCGAGAATCTGCATATTTATTAGCTTTAAATTTTAAAACAGGAATTCCTGTATAAATCCAGCCAGGTTCAA
>SMTZ1_10006059_pt1 | contig 16504 bp, 22 predicted proteins | sample DeeMarSWOR136_30_FD_25667 | JGI IMG/M metagenome (IMG submission 25667)
ATGGAGTTATTGACGAGGAACTACACTATATCTTAGCTGAGAAGAGCTTTGCCATGTTGAAGAAGCTTGAACAATGGGGAATCGAGTTCGAGAAGGATGGTAAGGGGCAATACGTAGTCAAAGGTGCGCGAAATTCTCTTGTGCCCATGTACGGATGGAATCTTAAACTTATACTTGCGCGCGAGGTCGGAAGCCGTAAGATAGAGGTTTTGAATCGCACGATGGCTACGTCTCTGATTTCCGATTTTGAAAGCGTTCATGGAGCTACTGGACTTAATGTTAGAACAGGAGAATTCATAGTATGCTCAGCTAAAGCTACAATATTGGCGAACGGAGGATGCTCAAGATTTGGTTTGCCCACTTCGGGGTATTTGTTTGGCACATTTGACTTTCCCGGGAACGCGGGTGACGGATATGCTATGGCTTACCGAGCTGGAGCGGATCTAGCTGGATTTGAGTTTGTGCAATACTGGATTGAGACCAAGGAATTGAATACACCATTGGGGAAGTACTACCTCGACGAGCTTGGTGAAAAGTACCTTGATGCGAATGGAAAAGAAATTCCGGATCCTGACGACCCAGAGTATCTAGTTAGGTTACTATTGAGCGGAGGAGGTCCTGTGTACGTGAAATTTAGCCATCTTCCTGAGGAGACCATAAGGAAGATTGAGCAAATAATGTTCTCCAGCGAAAGGAAGCTCTCAATCCTCAGCTTCTTCAAAGCAAGAGGTTTAGACATCAGAAAGGATCTTATTGAGCATGGTTTCGAAGATTTCTGCCTCTGCGGAGGGCACGGCGCTTCTGGAGTTAGGATAGATTCAAATTCAAGGACCTCACTCCAAGGTCTGTACGCTGCAGGGGATGTGGCCTATGTGCCCTGGCAAATGTTAACTGGAGCCTTCGTCTTCGGGGAAATAGCTGGTCAGTCCGCTACAAACTACGCGAAAACATGTGGTGCGCCGGAAATAGATTTGGATTTCGTCCGCAAGGAGGAGAAAAGAGTTTTCTCTCCCATGAACAGAAGCCATGGAATTAAGCCAGGCATCTTCGAGTTTAAGCTGAGAAGAGTCATTACTCAATATCTGGCTCCTCCAAGGAACGAGGCAAAACTAAGAACCGCGCTATGGTGGATCAAAAGGTTTAGGACAGAAGGTATAAACCGGCTGAAGGCTGACGACTGGCACGAACTTGGCAGAGCAGTTGAGACTGGGTTCATCCTCGATTGCGCGGAAATGAACGCCAAATCTGCGCTAGAAAGGAAAGAGACCAGATGGGGTGGGATGGGAGGACACTGCAGATCCGACTTCCCTGAAAGAGACGACGAGAACTGGCTCAAACATGTGCTGGTAAGAATTGATCCTGATACAGGAGAGATGACCGTACTCACAAGTCCAGTAAAACGAACTATAACAGCGGGAGAGTGAGTAGACTTATGAGTGTTGAGATCGATAGAGAAAAGTGTGATGGATGCGGAGTATGCGTAGAGATATGTCCACTGGATGCTCTTAGGTTGGACGAAGAGGATAAGGCGTACGTCAAATACAACGAATGTTGGTACTGTGGATGTTGCGAACTTGAGTGTCCACGCAAGGCAGTGAAACTTCGACTACCGTATCTAGTAAGCTAACTCCGTTTTCGCGCGCAACCTATACTGAGAACTTTACAGAGCCCTAATGAGGTATCTCATTATGATATTCTATATTTTATTAAGCATTTGCTTATGATAGGATACTCTCAAAAACCTTTTGCCACAAAAAATTCTTCGAAGATATTACTGAATATCTTAAGGTCACGCAAACAATCTAAGCTTTCTACAGTCTCCATTCGTAAAAAGAAGGTTGTTTCAAGCTCCTTTAAACACATTATTATAGATATCTTTTTTACTCTTTACTCTCTTTTCAGAACCCCTTTTATTATTATATTATATACAAGGGGAGTGTAAAAAAAAACATAATCGTGAAAAGCTATGTAACTTTGTGATTAAAAGCCCTCAGCTTTCGCCATGCGGTTGTATGGCTACAGTTGAACCTTGACGCTATCTCTGTTATTATGTCCTTGTTAGTGCGTTTCTTTTCGACTAAAGGCTTTATGAAGTCTTCCACTCCACTTATCTATGTCGTAGCGCAATATCTCTTTTAACTCGAATAGATAGCTATGTGCTTTAGGGTTTTGTTTCTCTAATAGTTCCTTAAGTCTATCTACGCATACCACGTGATAGTAGCCTACTGTTCCGTTAGGATAGGTAACTACGTATACCTCTTGTCCAGCTCTAAGAGTAGATTTAAGGCGTTCTTCCCAATATTCAGCTAAACCTTCTTTACTTGCTCTCCAGAGAGGTCTACATAATTTACAGCTAAACGCTGTTTGCCATTTATCCGGTCTGTGCATGTGACGCTGTTTGAAGTCGTCTATAATCTCTTGTGTCATAACCGTTTTCTTCATACTCTCATCTCACACGAATAAACATGCTCTCATAACATTTACTGTGATAGTGTTTTGCTCCAGTGCGAGACTGTCTTGAAACTACAACGTCTCCAGAACACAACAGCTTTCCGCAATATTCACAAACCATAGGCAAGTTTTGAGCTGTGAGACGACTGAAAAGATTTTGGTTTAGGACAAAGGTTTTAACCATGCTGTCCACTGCTCATGAATAGTATTTACGTTTGTAAAGGAAAAACTTTACGTGTTATACCAACACATTATTGCAAAAATGCTAAACAAAAATAGAGCCAAAAATCTCTCTGTCTACCTCACTCTATATTCCTATGTTCATTTTTGCCATTCTCAACCCTTCTGATGACAACTGCCAAGTTCTATTTCTGCCAGTTGGGTGCTCAATGCAATAGCCTTTGCTTCTCAGTTTTTTGAGGGCTTTCTTAGCATCTCCCCGAAGATGTCTTGCGAAGTTTCTGGTTACAGCTTCTATAGGAACATGAGCGGTCAATGAATAATTACAAGCATGAGCAAGAGCTTGGAGTGTAGCCCGTTCAATTACGGGGAGTTCGCCTGTGTGTCTCATGTGTGACCACACCAAACATTAATATGGATATACATATATATTACTTGTGACAGGGATATTACTTACAAGAAGGTGAAGATTTGCGAGTACAATTACTTGATTATGAACGAGAACATATGCGCGCGCTCACTGTTTTGCCCGAACCCAACACCGAGACTTTCGTGGCTAAGATACAGAAGGCAAAAACCAGAAAAGATAAGGACTATTTTGTGTTGCGAGTGACCATACCTAAAGATGTAGCTCAGAAGACAAATGTCCAACCCGGAGATTTTTTGTTCTTCAGGGCAAAAAAGGCTGAATGGTATCACATGTTAGACTGGAAAAAGATGAAGACCACTTGGCAATTGCTTCCGATGGAGATAAAGAACCGAGTAATTCTGGAAGGTATTCCTTATCCTGGAGCTACAAACCAAACAGCAACACTGCACGCGCAAGAGGGAGAAGTCTTGGGAGCAACAAACCCAACAACTCCTTTGTTCCAAGAGCAGCAGATAGAGATATGTAAACAGATGTGAGTCGTGGTGTAGATGGAAATCGCTTTTGAACCCTACAAAAAAGTATCGTTTAAGAGTTACTTGATGTACGAAAGCTCAGAGGCATTTACGAATGTCATAGCTCGGGCAATCCCCGCAGGAGCTCCAGTTCAAGCGAAGTTGTTCTGGGCTAACGGTGTTCTCTTTCGTTTCTTCAATTTCAACCCTTCTGAGATTGAGGCCAAAGAAAGGATTAGTGGACATGTAATTTTTGACCATGTCGAGTTCGCACCTATGCCAGAGTATAAGAATCAACTTCAGGTAGCGGAGAGACCGTTGGTTGCGATGTATGTTCTCAATGTGTCAAACCATGTCATCTTTGATCCATTCACTGAGTGGATTCGTGATAATTTGATCAAAAAGAAATCCTCTAAGTAGCTTTGTTTTTGTTACACTTATGAAAACAAAATTTTAGGGTGTGTGTTTCTCAGCTTTTCTATTCCTTAATATAATAAAGTCATCTCTTTTTTTGATTAAACAACATAGAGTTAACAAAAACATACTTTTGTTGATCTTTTATTATGGTTTTTGTCCATCCAAAAGAATATAATTTACGTTTGTAAAGGAAAAGCTTTACGGTTCTGCAAAAATACTATCGCATTCTTGTTAAACAAAAAAAGGGTGCATGCATGCAAACTAAGCCATAACTCCCCCCTTTTTTCTATCCAACTGTAAGATTGCATCAGTTCCATATTTGTCTCTTCAAAAGGCTATCAATATCACTACGTAGGATCTTCTCAGATTCTCTGAGCTGAAGAGAAAGCTGCCAATGCAACAATTCTGAGTATGTATAGAATTCCGCTGGTGATTGTTTCATAACTGTTTCAATCTTGACAAGTTTTTGAGGTTTTCCTTTTTCAGATGCTGCGAGAATGCTAACATCTCTGACTTTCTCAGCTTCATAATTGTGGCATTCTATACGGAAATAAACTCTTGCCAATAAGATCTGATCCTCATAAGAAATCAGCTTTAAAGAACCAGTTGATATTCCAGACTTCCACATATCAGTGGGCAAGAGTTTTCCTTCACCATTAAGCAGACTATGGCACTCTTCAAGTTCCTTTTTGACGCTTTGGAGAAACTTCCCTTTGTTTCTACGTACTTCATAGGCGTTGCGTGCTATATCTATCATGAGAGTAAGAAGAACTCCAAAAAGTCCCAATGAAAGAAGTAAGGATACCCAATCCATAAACAAACCCCAGTATAGTCCACTGCTGAAAGCTGAATTTTAATCTTTTTTCTTTACATACGTGCGTTGTATTTCATTCCAAGTTGCATTAAAGATTTAAGGAGAAATGTTCTATGCTGTTCTGGCTGCCAAAAAAGAGGGAAAGTTAAAAGCACAGCCACGCCATAGAAGTTTTTGATCCTGAAAGAAATGAAGGAAACACAATGACAAAGAAAAACTCGAAAGAAATGACATTCAAAGAGTTCTGGGAAGAGGAGAAGAAAAAGGGAAAAGATATTGAAACTATAGAAAACGAGAAGAAAAGAATCATGGAGAATTTGCGAAAACAAGGGTTCTCAGATCAGCAAATCAACGAAATGAAAAACCAGAAAGTATTGGACTTGATGTGGAAAGCACTTGAAAAACATATAAAGACTGTGGAAGAGAACACGCCTAAACTCTTAGAGACAAGTATAACTGTTGCTGATTCATTGGCAACTTTTTCTGGAACCGAAGAAGGTAGAAAAGCATTGCAAACGGATAAGGGTTTAAGAAGAGACCTTTTTGACCTTGCAAATGAAATAGAAAGTACCCAAGAAGAGTTACTTCGTTTGGAGGATACGCTACATCAAGGCGAGGAAATGCTTAAGAAAAAACTTAGGGAGCAAGAACAGCAAAAGAAAGAGTAGCTTTGTTTTGTGTCGGACACTAACCAGCCTTTCCAGACTTGTCTGCAATAGCCTAATCACACTGCTTAGCTCACTCGCTGATAAACTTAAATATGGATAAGAACGTGCATTCACTCTTGGAGATGAAAATTTGACTTCTATCTCAATATCTGACTTCTTGAAGAAATATGGAAAATTTATGGTTAAACGTTCAAAAGAAAAAAGCAGATGGCATATGCCTCAATTGTGGGATGTTACATCCTATGAGTATTTGGATTTTGCAGTTAAGGATTTGGAAAGTGGTGATTCCAAGAAAAACCGGGTCAATGCCGTTTCAAACGCAAAAAGGGCTTTGCATCGTAGAATTGATACACTGATACATTACTTCTGGCTTGGCTTCAAATCGCAGCAAAAGAGATGGAATTTTCCTACGAAGATTCACACTTTGGAAAAATTAGGGATAGCCACACCAGATGTTTTATCGAAATTGAACAAACATCGGAATTTGATAGAACATGAATACCAAGAGCCTCCTGAGAAAGACCAAATAAAAGACTTCATAGGAATGGTAGAGTTGTTCTTAAGTTCTACAAATCCATTCTTGGAGACTCCACTGGAGTTTGTAATTGACGGGACAGGCTTGTCATTTGTTTTTGACTTGGAAAACGGTATAATCTTTGTAAAGGAAAAAAGGAAGATAAAAGAGGAATTACACATAGGTAAGGACGAGGCTTGGTTGGATCTCCCCCAACTACTTATTTCTGACAAGATGTTGGTTCACATGAGAATTCGAGAACTGGGATACACAAAAAATAAAGAAAGAGCATTGAAAGAAATAAAAAAAGAAATAAGTCAATTAATAAAGGCAAAATACCCTTAAGCCACAGATGTATAGAATACACCATTCAACGCAGAAACCACAACACCCTATATTCTGTGTTTGGTTGCGTTTTCCAGTTCTTTCGTAAGTGCTTCAATCTCTTCGTTTAATTCTTCAAGCGCATATTTGATAATCTTGGGCGCGTACTTGTCAGTATCAACGCGAGAACGATAGTAAACTCGTAAACCCCTTTTCAGTTCAAGCTGTTTCTCTATCTTTTCAAGCCGTTTCCTCTCGGCCCTGCGCTCCCAGAATCCCAGTTTTTTCACCAACATTATTGCGCCACGCGTGGGCCTAATAATCAGCTCTTTCTGTTCGTACACATTGAGAAAATTGTAGAAATCAGTTTTAGAAATCTGCCCGCGCAGCTTTTCCCGCAATACTCCCGTCTTTATCGTTGGACTATTCTTCAAATGAGTGTAGAACAAAGGCCATTTTTTCATGGCTCTATCATTGGACTTCATTGGACAACAAAATACTCATTGACATTACAACCTTAAAAGAACTGTCATTGAGGCGAGCAAAATGAAAAGAAAATTCAAACACCCAAAAGTTATGCGGGACTACTGGGCCGAGAGACAGAAAGCACATAGAAGCAAGAAGAAAAAGGAGCGCAAAAAATGAGCAGCGCCAAAGTAACCGTTAACCGAAAGCAACTTCTCTCTATTTTAGTTGAACTTGAACATTTACAGAAAGAAATCAAAGAAATGAAGGAGAAATCCTAAAAAAGAAGTGTTATCCGTGCCTCAAAGTGAACGTGCAAATAATCTAAGAGAAATAGTAAAATGGTTGGAGACTCAGAAAGATGGCGCAACGACACAGGCTATGTATGCCTACATTAAATGGGAAATCACAGAAGGCGGAGCTACAGACAGTACAATCAGAAAGTACATGAAAGACCTCGAAGCTGGTTCTCTCATAGAATACAAACACCCATATTGGCATGTCACAGAGTTTGGGAAAAAATGGCTGTCGAGACATAGTCTATAATCTTCAATATATACACAATATTGTCTAAAAATTGGTTACAGAAATCACCCGTTCTTCTTTTATCTCTCTATATAGATAGGGAGACTGGTAGATGCACACGCATACATATATGCGAAATCTAAGGCTTGTCTGTCATTTCTTTGATTTGTGAGATCAGGTTTTTTACTGTGGCTTCAAGTCTTTCGAGTCGTGCTTCTTGTAGCAGCCTTTTTGTCTCTGAAGTTTCAAGTTGTTTGCGTAGTTTTGTGGTTTCGCTTTCTGGAACTTCTCTCGAGAAATTGCATTTTTGATAAGCTTCTCTGATCAGCTCCAAGTCTTTGGTGTCATAGTAAGCTTGTCTTGAACCTCTAATCACGTGTCCCATAAGCTGTTCTTTGTCGTCATCATCTATCGGTGCTTGCCTCACTATCTTTCTGAAGGCTTTTCTCAACGTGTGAGTTGAAATACTCTTAGGATCGAAGCCAGCTCTTTTAACGCACATTTTAACTATTTTCCACACCCATGTTTGGGTGATAGGTTTCTTTCCTTTAGTGTAGAATAAAGGCGTGTCCAATGTGCTGTTTCTGTGTTTAAGTTTGCAGTATTGACGCAGAGTAATTGCGCCTTCACCGTTCAGAAAAGTGTAGTAGTAAGGGATATCTCGACCTCTCAGTTTGATGTCCAAGTCCCTTGTAATCTTCAAAGCTATGACATCTTCTTTTAGCTGGTTTGCTACGTCACTATAGGTTATGTGTTCAAGAACGTTCACTCTTACACCACTTTGAAAGAGAAACAGCAGAATGGTTTTGTCTCTTAGGCTGCTGGCCATGTCAACGATCTGATAGACTTCTTTTTTGTCTGGAATATGCTCTGTAGCGTGTTTTTTATAAGTCACGTGAATGTAGTGTTTGCCCCCTCTTCCACTGTCTAAAGGAAGGGTTTCACCGTTCAAGTTTCTATACCAGCTCTTCAGAGCTACCAAGTAATTTTGTGCTACGCTTGAGTGTTCAGTGACCAAAGGTTTAACGAAATTCCACAGCATGTCTCTGGCTTCAAATTTTTCTAAATGTCTCCACTCTTCAGGTGTCATGTTAATGCTTTTGCAGAATGTCTGTAGACGAGATGCAAAAAGCCTTTGTGTATTCTTTGGTCTGTTCTTGAGCCAATCCTTCACTTTGGGATATGCTTCCATGAAACGTTCATATTTATCCATGTTGTTCGCCTACTCTCAAGTAATACTATCTTAATATAAAGCTTACTATATTCTATATTATCATAACTCTCAACATTGTTCAAAGTATGAAAATTAAGAACAAGCACTTTTCTTTCTTCTTCATGAATTGTATTATTGAATATATAGAAAGAAAAGTCAGAAAAGTCACATTTGCGGGCGCATATAGGAATTTAAAGCTTATGGTTTTAGCAAATATCATAAAAGACTACACACTAACCAAAGATTCCGGTGTTGCAAATGCCTGAAAGATCTGCGTTTATTCTCTTGAATAATGAAAAATTCTGGAATCAACTCTGCCGCCAAAATAGAGCGGGCAAGGCGCTACACGCATTTGTTCGCAGAGGAAAAGTTGGTCCCAAAAAAACCGAGTTGCTTCTTTTCTACGTGAACCATCCAGTCAAACAGATTCGCGGAGTCGCCGAGTTTATTGAGCGGGTTACCGGAGACGCTGACGATCTCTGGAACTCTTACGGCAACGAAAGTTGCCTAGAAACTTATGAAGAGTACGTGGATTTCTTGCAGGGAAAACAGAAAGCAACGTTCATCAGATTTAAAAACCTGCGTGAACTTCCTGTTCCAATTTCCGCAAATGTTATCTCTAAAGTTGCTGGAATACGTAGAATGCCAAGAAGTGGCAAATATATAAACAAGAAAACCGTAAATCAACTGATCCATGGAGCTACGTAACTTATGCAGAAGTTTAGTCCTCAAGAGTTTGTAAACAAACAAGCAAAAGAAATCAAAAAAGCAGTTGGCAACAACCGAGCGCTCATAGCGGTTTCCGGAGGAGTTGACAGCACCACCAGCGCTGCGCTCACCTACCGAGCTATAGGAGAAAACCTTCTTTGTGTAATACTGGACGACGCTTTTATGCGGGAAGGAGAACCAGAACGCGTCACTCAAATCTTATCTAGCTCTCCATTAAACTTGCCCGTGAGAATACTGAACGTTCAAGACCGCTTTTTGAACGCGTTAAAAGGGATGCGAGATGCTGAAGATAAACGCAAAGCATTTCGGGACACTTTTTACAAATCTTTGAGCGAGACTGCTGAAAAGGAGGGTTGTCGATTCCTCGTGCAAGGAACAATTGCCGCGGATATCGTTGAAACCACTGTAGGAGTAAAAACCCAACACAATATTCTAGCTCAAATTGGAATCGATCCGATCCAACGCTATGGATACCAAGTCGTCGAACCAGTTGCGACTCTCTACAAGGGACAGGTTAGAGAAGTAGCGAGGTACTTAGGAATTCCATCAGAAATGTCGGAACGCCAACCGTTCCCTGGACCCGGTCTCTCTGTGAGAGTTGTCGGAGAGATCAGAGGTGACAAACTGAATTCCCTTAAAAAGGTAACAACCATCACCGAGAAAAATCTAGCTAAACATCAGCCTGAACAATACTTCGCGGCAGTAATTGATAACACCGAAAAGCCTCAGTCTTCTAGCCTTTTTCGTATACAGGAAACAACAGCTCGATTTCTTAACGTTCCAATGAGAAGCGTTGCTATAAGAGTTTTTCAAGACAAAGCAACTGGGGTTAAGGCTGGTGGGCGGCGTTATGGAGACATCGTTGCCATCACTGTCAAAACTGCAAATAGCGATATACATCAGCCGCCCATCAAGGATTTGGTAGCCATTCAGGAAAACATCATCAGAGAAAACCCATCTATTACCAGAATCTTGTATGCTGTCTATGAAGTTGAACAAAAACAACCTTACGTTATCGCTATTCGAGCAATTCAAACAAAGGACTTCTTAACAGCCCGTGTCTCTGATATCCCATGGGCAACCTTGAACCAAACTGCTCAAGAAATCCTTAAAGCGTGTTCTAACGTCTCAAGTGTCTACTACGACGTGACGCCAAAACCTCCAGCAACCGTTGAAATGGAATAACAGCAAGTCTTTTCAGAAACGCATAAAACGTTCGGTTAACCAGTAGGACATTGTAGATGTGATTGTTTATGATACGCATTAGGGTTCACAAAATCGAATCTATACGGGATCCTGAAGGAAAACTTGGGAAGAGAATTGAACTCATTGAGGACCGAGTGATTCCGAGGTTTGCAGTCAAGCCTCCAACAGAAGAAGGGAGAATGGTTCAAGAAGTTGTCCAAGCGCTACAACGGCAACTACCCGTTTTCGCGGGGCAAACTCAATTGTCTGTACCAAAAATGATATTGTTCTTAACAGAGCAAGAATACGAAGAATTCGGAATTAAGTTTAATGTGAACCAGGTATATGACCTAAAACTGTCCAACCAAGCCATCAGCTTCAAGAAAGCACCTTAAACAGACATGTACTCATATATGAGACAGTGAAAGGTTACTTCTGTCTTGCTGGCACATAATAATATTCTGCAATCTTTTTCTGATGCTTGTCAAGTTTAGAGTTCTCTTTGTTCACTCTCGGTCTCTTCGTCACAGGGTCCCTTCGAAAAGTGATCTTCATCTCCTTGAGGAAAGCATTCATTCCTTCTCTGAGGCTCGTGGGGGGACTGGCAACACCGTGTACCCCTGGCTTCCCTGAGAAGATAATAAGGCGATCTGCAATGAAGTCTTGTGCTACCACATCATGTTCTACCACAAAAGCAGTTATGTTTCGGCTCTCCACAACCCTTCTTATGGTGCGAGCCATAGACAACCTCTCTTCTACGTCTAGATAAGCACTGGGTTCATCAAGTAGATACAACTCAGCTTTTCGAGAAAGACAAGCAACAATAGCGACTTTTTGGAGTTCTCCTCCACTGAGTTCAGCTACGTTGCGGTCAAGAAGAGCAGGTATATTCAGAGGCTGCAGAATTTCGCTTCGATGCCAACTGGACTCAAAATCTTTCTTGGCTACGCTTTTCAGTAAATCTTCAACAGTTCCTCTGTAATCCGCCGAAATATATTGAGGTTTATAACTAACAGCCAATTTATGCTTTGACGAACCTTTTTCGTCAGGCTTTTCAACTCCAGCTAAAAGCTTAACGAAAGTGGTTTTCCCGATGCCATTGGGGCCCAGTATCCCAACGACTTCGCTTCGGTTTGCCTCACCTAGCTTCACAGACAGCGTAAACCCTTCGTATGACTTGCTTAGTTCACCCCATTTTAACAGAGTTTCACCTGTTGCCCCGCCCGCAGCTGGAGGTTTCGAGTGGAATATTATTGGGTCTTTTCGGAAGCGAACGTTTTCATCTGGTAGAAATCCTTCCAGATATATGTTAATTCCCACCCTCACTCCATGGACATTAGAGACAATGCCATAGACACCGGGCGTACCATAAAAAATACAGATTTGATCAGACAAGTAATCTAAGATAGCGAGGTCATGCTCTGCTACGATCACAGTTTTCTCATCCTCTTTGAGGTGACGAATGGTTCTAGCGGCTTGAAGACGTTGATTCACATCTAGATAGCTGGATGGCTCGTCGAAAAGATAAACATCTGCATCTTGACAGATGGTAGCGGCTATCGCAACCCTCTGAAGTTCACCTCCGCTTAAAACGTTAATGGGGCGATCCCAGATAGTGCGAAGCTTCAACTCTTCAGAAAGAAGCTTCAACTTGCCCCGTTCGTCAATTTTCTCGAGGAGTTCCCCAACCTTCCCTGAAACTATGCGCGGAATCTTGTTTACATACTGCGGTTTGTGCATCACCTTAAGGTTGTTATCGCCTAACTTCTGAAAATATTCTTGAAGGATTGACCCGCGGAAATGGTGAACAAGCGCTTAATCTCTCCAGAGAGGATGTTTAGTGCCGTGCTTTTTCCAATTCCGTTTTGTCCCAGTAGCCCCAGCACTACACCTGAGGAGGGTATAGGGAGGCGGAACAGTTTGAAGGTGTTTGGGCCAAATCTGTGGCTACATTCCTCCTCAAGTTCGTCTGGAAGGTTAACGATGGAGAGGGCGTTAAATGGGCATTTTTTGACGCAGATGCCGCATCCTACGCAGAGAGGCTCCACCACTATTGGTTTGTCGTTCTCAAATCGAATAGCTTCTATTCTGTTTCTTACTGGTGGGCAAAACCGATAGCATACCTTTCCACAACGTTTAGGTTTGCATCGATCCTCATCTAATACTGCAACGCGTACCATGTTGTTTTTCACTTGGTATTTTAATGTAAAAAGAGAGAAGCATGTAATAAACTTAAGTTTAATTAGTGAAATGTTTAAAAAAACAGAAAAAAGTCATCCGAGTTTTCATCATCAATAAACTACCATTCTTCGTCCTCTTCGTCCTCTTCGTCTTCCCAGTCTTCTTCCTCCTCCACGTTTTCACCTCCACTAATGTGTTTGATTCCTCAAGACACTCTTTAGTGGAACACATCTAGCTTTTTTAAGCATTTCGATACGTCAACTGTCGTGTTTTTCATTAGATTAGAATTAGAAATCTCTTTTTCGTTTCGTCTTTGTCAGACGAAGCATGAATGAGGTGACAATGCCATCAACATGCATCCGTAGCGAGGACTTTACTGTATCAGATATAAATATTCTTATGATGATATACTTCATGTGTGGGGAAATGTTAGAAGTTAAGAACATAACAAAAGTGTTTAACGGTTTTGTTGTTTTGAAGAAGATTTGCATGACGGTTAGAGAAGGCGAGTTCGTCTGCGTTGTTGGGCCATCTGGTTGCGGAAAGACAACCCTCCTGAGGATAATTGCTGGTTTAGAAAGCGCAGACGAAGGAGAGGTTTATGTTGACAGAAAGCTGATGAATGAACCAAGTAAAGAGAAAGGGATGGTGTTTCAAGAGTTTGCTCTGTTTCCTTGGAGAACCATCAGAAAAAACGTTGAGTTTGGTCTAGAATTTAGAAAAATTCCTTCAACAGACAGAAAAAACTTGTCAGAAAAATACATAGCACTCGTCGGTCTTTCTGGCTGGGAAGATAAGTATCCCTATGAGTTATCCGGTGGAATGAAGCAGAGAGTTGCGATTGCAAGAGCTTTGGCAAACGATCCGAAGATTCTGTTAATGGACGAACCGTTTGCATCAGTAGATGCACAGACAAGAAACATGCTTCAAAGCGAGCTGTTAAGAATATGGAAGGAAACTCACAAGACAATAGTATTCGTTACCCACAGTATAGACGAATCGGTCTATCTTGCAGACAATATTACAGTATTAACTTCTCCCCCAGCAAAGATAAAAAATGTCCATGAAATAGATTTGAAAAGGCCGAGAGACAGGACAAGCATGAAATTCACAAAGATAAGGAAAAAAATATTGGGAGAAGTTGCCGAAGAAGTCAAGCTACAGTCTCTTTACGCCACTTAAGCAACCTTTCCTCAATGTAAAACCTGAAGAAACTGTCTAAAAAGAGCGCTATTAATCCGAGTATGATCATGTAAACCAAGAGATTATCCATTTGATGAAACGAATAGAACTTTTGAAATATTCGGTAGCCAAGTCCGCTTTTGCTCACTCCAAACATCTCCGCAGCAACAACACACATCCAGCCAACTCCTGTTCCTATCCGGATTCCAGTTGTTATGAACGGCAAGGCAGATGGAAAGGCAACGGCCTTAATTAAATCATGACGTTTAGTACAGCCCAAAACTTCAGCTGAGTCCACCAGTATTTTTGGTACGTTTCTAAATCCAGCATAAGTGTTAACCAAAATTGGGAATACTGCTCCTACAAATACAATAAAACCTGCAGCATAATGTGTAAGATGAAGCCATACTATAGCAAAAGGTATCCAAGCAAGAGGGGGTATAGGACGCAAGATTTCAATTATCGGATCTGCCACCCGATCTGCCACTCTAAACCAGCCAGTGATAGCTCCTACAAGAATTCCAACACACGTTGCAATTGTTAATCCTATTGTAAGGTGTAAAAGGCTTGTCAAAACATCCATTACCATTATTCCGCTAGATAACAAATCAAAAAAGGCTGTGGCCACAGTAGAAAAACTGGGTAAGATAAACTCATTCTTTACGATGAAATCAGCAACAAATTCCCATATCCCAATAGCGACGAGGGATGAGAAAATCTCTATTATTCTCTTCTTTTTCAGGAAAGATATTATTTTCTTCTTGAGAAGTGATGTGAGCTGAGTCATTATGTTAGGTTTCCTTTTCGATTATACTATCATAGAAGCTTGTATCAAAAAGTTCTTCTTCTGTGAGCACTCTGTCGTATCTTGTTTTGTTCAAATCATAAATGACCTGTGCATATTCAAGTGTGACATTCAGCCCTATGCGAGGGTCGCTCACCCAATATCCGTCCCACGTATCAAGAGAATACTGAACCGTTTCAACCTCCCAGCCAACCTTTCTGGCGTAAATCTCTGCTGCTTCGTCAGGATGGTCCTTGTTATACTTTGTAGCGTTTATATGAATTCTAATTATCTGCTCAACCACATCTGGATACTCTCGGATAAGCCTTCCACTTACTACTAAACAACAACAAGTATGGTTAAGCCACATCTCTCCTGAACCTACAACCATTCTGCCGCTCCCCTCCAATTCTATTACTACAGGGCTAGGATGCGGAAGAAAGACTCCATCAACTGCTCCTGCAGTAATTGCGGAAATAGCCTCTCCAGCCCCCATTGCTACGATTTCTAGATCATTCTCAGGATCCAAACCATTGTCTATAAGCCATTTTCTCAGTACAGTGTCTTGGATGGAGCCCGGCGGGAAGGTGGCAACCTTTAATCCTCTTAGATCATCCGGCCCAGTGTAATCGACCTCTAGTCTAAGAACAAGATGAGAACCCTGAATCTGCACCCCGGCAACGATTTTTGCATCGAGTCCCTCGTATATGGCAGTGATGGGAGGCGTAGCGCCCACGTATGCGATGTCTAAATCTCCAGCAAGCATCGCTTGCATCTCTGGTGGGCCGGATGGGAACTCATAATCACTAACTTCATTTATTCCAAATTTTGCAAGGCTCTCTCTCCACCATTCCTTTTCCATAGCTGTCATATGCGCAATCTGATGAGTGCTCGGTTGATAACCAATCCTTAAGTGTGTTAGAGACTGGTTTTTAGGTACAAGAAAACTAACCGCAGCTATAACTAAGGCTGTGACCGTAACTATCAGCATAAAGATTAAGATTATCTTTTTGGGTGTCAACGCTTTCTCCGCACGCTTTTCTACATGGTGAAGATTTATAAATGTGACGTTTCAATGTACAATAAGGAAAAAATGTAGCCGAAAAAATACATTAGGGGAAAAAATTGTGAGTAAAATGTCTCTTTGGGAAAAAGTGGTTCAGTCAAGTTTAAAGTCTGATGAAGCGTTTCGAAAGGCTTTGAAGCAAGCTTTAGAAGAAGCACGCATGGATACCAAAAGGTTCAGCGAACTTTCCGAAGTCTCAGAAAGCTCACTTTACAAAATACTCTCAGGTGAAAGATACCGCAAAATCGTAAAGGCCCTTAAGAGGTCAGAAGATACTGAGGAGACCGAACTGTTCATCGCTGTCATCGCTGCTCGACCCACACTTGACGTTCTCGAAACAAGATACATACAAATTCGAGATCACCAAATTCGGCTTAAAGAGTATGCTGCTACAAGCTTAGAGGAAGTTATAGTTGCAGCTGTTCGGGCGCAGCAGGAAGGAGCTAAAGCCATTGTTTGTGCCCCAATTGTCAGCACCACTGTTGAAAAAATAACTGATGTCCCCGTTTCTGCATGTCCTGTTGTCCAATGTCGACAACCGATCTTGAAGGCTGCGGAAACTGCTGCTTCAAAAATATTTTATGAATAAAAAAGTACAGGGAAGAACATGCAAATTTTGAAGGCAACAGCAGATAATCTTGTAGCAGCTTCACAAATACTTATCGATGGAGGATTAGTTGCTTATCCAACTGACACAGTTTACGGGCTAGGATGTAACCCTTTTAACGTCAAAGCGTTGAAGCGACTTTTCAAAGTTAAGGGAGAGAGAGACAAACCGCTGCCCATACTGGCATCTGATATTGAAAGTATTGCGAAAATAGCGTTTCTGTCGGAAAAATCTAGAAAAATTGCAGCAAGGTTTTGGCCAGGGTCACTGACTTTGGTTTTACCTAAAAAGCCCGCTCTTCCAGAAACTGCTACCTG
>SMTZ1_10003208_pt1 | contig 16503 bp, 23 predicted proteins | sample DeeMarSWOR136_30_FD_25667 | JGI IMG/M metagenome (IMG submission 25667)
CAAAGGAGCCAACCTTGAGGGAGCCAACCTCAAAGGAGCCATTCTTGAGGAAGCTGACCTCAGAAGAGCCAATCTTGAGGGAGTAAAAGGTATAAAAAATGATTGAAAAATTAAACAACATCTCATACGATCAATTAGTTCAAGCACAAGCGAGACAATCTCATCTTGAATTTATGAGATTTTGTTGGCAAAAACGTATAAAATTTCAGATAGGAATTCATACTAATGTTATTTGCAAAAAAATCGATCAAGCTTTTCTTAATTATCGGAATGGAATATCAACCTATTTAATGGTACTGGTCTGTTTTCGCCAAGGGAAGTCGGAAATTGTTTCTAAATACCTCCCCCCACACTTCCTTGGCGAATTCCCTGATGATGAAATTATTGTGACCTCACATAGTCAACGAATACTTGCTAAGTTTTCTCGTTTTGGTCGTGCCGTTTTGCGGTCAAAGCAATATCAAAAATTATACCCAGGGATAGAAATATCCAAAGAAAAAAGCGGTGTAGAAGAATGGGGGATCGAGGGGAGACAAGGTATATCTCAATATATAGGTATCGGTGCCGGATCTGCTGGAAGTGGTGGTGGATTAATTATTATAGATGACTATTTTGGGAAACGAGAAGATGCTGAATCAGAAGTAATACGGGAAAAAATATGGGAATCATTTTCAGACAACATTTTCACTCGTCAGGCCGATCCTTGTATATTTCTTATCACAGTCACACCTTGGCACACTGACGATATTGTTGGTAGGATTCAACAACAAATGAAAGATGATCCACAATATCCAAAATTTGAAATAATAAAATTTCCTGGAATATCAAATCAATACAAATCCGGATATTTATTTACTGAAAAATATAGCCCAACATGGTATGAAATCGAGCGGAAAGTGTTGGGACAATATGGCTTCGCATCATTAATGCAATGTGATCCGCAAATTAGATCGGGAAATATGCTCAAAACAGACAAGGTTCAATACTATACAGAAGAAACAAAACCAGAGAATATACAATGGGTTCGCGCCTGGGATTTGGCAAGCACTTCAAAACAACAAATTAAGCAAGATCCGGATTATACAGTGGGAATCAAACTTGGAATCAAAGAGATACAGTCACAAATACCAGGAGTGAGTATACCAATCATATATGTAGACGATGTTATTAGGGGCCAATGGGAAGCAACACAAAGAGATAGAATAATAAGATCTACTGCTATAGCAGATGGTTACATACAAGTTGGCGTCGAGGCATACGCCGGTTACAAAGATGCCTATGTGAATGCAAGGGACGCGCTATATGGCTTACGCACGGTGAAAAAATTACAATTACCAGGTGACAAAATGGCAAAAGCTGATCCATTAGTTGCGCCATTTGAAGCTGGTAATGTATGGATCAGGCGGGCTTCATGGAATGATGATTTTTTGAAAGTTATTCAAGAATTTCCAAGTGGGAAACATGATGATGATGTTGATGCTATGGCTTGCGCTTATCATATGGTATCTAACACAGGGATGCCAATATATACAGCAACAGATTACCAACAATATAATGACAAAAAACATGAAGTTGTAGAATTCGCTTTGGCGCGCATCAGGCAAATGCAAACTGTTGGTTGTAATCTTGAAGAATATATGCAATATGTGCGTCCTGCATTATTAGAAGAACTCGAAAAAATGCCGGATACGCAAAAAAAGCAATTTTTAAAAAATGAAATCAATCGTTTGGACAGAATATTGGGATATGAAAAATTGATTAAATAAGGAGGAAGTATGAAAGTTATAAAAGAATTGACAAAAAAACAGTGGGATTATATTCCTAACCACGTTGAAAAATGGTTATCTATAGCCACCGTACCTGCGAAAAACATTAACCAAAATGTTAACTATATTTATAGGGAAATTGGCGAAAAAAATCCAATTGTTATACATGCTGAATCTCCATTCGCGGCTTGCTATATGGCAATAATTGCAAAATTAATTTTTACAAATGATACTGGTTCTCAGTTTGGTGCTTCACTCTGGCCTCATCTCTGGTCTCAGCTTAGTGCTTCTTTTACGGCTTTATCAAAATTATCATATCAGTTCGAGAATCCATTTAATTTTTCTCACATGATACCAATTCAAGCGACTGAAATTCTTGATTTTCAACTTAATTTTCAGCTTTGGTTTCAGCTGAGCTATCAGCTGAGTGCTCAGCTTGGTTCTCAGCTGAGATATCAGCTTGAATGTTCTCAGCATTGGCTTCAGCTGAGATCTCATCTTGATTCTCAACTTAGATCTCAGTTTGGTACTAAACTAAAAGAAATAGAACATCAATATCATTTCATAACATATTGGCTAACGTATTGTGCATGGTTAGAATTTGGCGTTATAATAGGAGCGGAAATTAACAAAAGAACATTTAATAAGTATACTGAATTTGTGAAAAATATTCATTTTATGATACCGTACAAAGGAATTTGTTTCGTAAGCGAAAAACCAATTGAAATACACTGGCAAAATAAAAAATTACATAACCCTAATGGATGTTCTGTATTGTACAAAGATGGAACCGGTCTATATTCTCTTAATGGCGTATCTGTCCCAAAATGGTTAGTAGAAGAAAAGGCAGAGCAAATTGACGTATCAAAATTTGCAAGAATTAAAAATGCAGAAGTTCGCAGAGAATTTATACGGAAGGTTGGAATGGAACGTATTTTGCAAAAGGTTGGAGGAAAATTGATAGATAAATCAGATGACGGTATATACGAATTATATTTAATTAATTTAGGTGGCGAAACCAACTATCGGCCGTATCTGAAAATGCTAAACCCTAGTATTGGAATATGGCATCTCGAAGGAGTACTGACAGAATGTGACACGGTCAAAAAGGCTTTGGCATTCCGCAACGGAACAAAAGATGAGCCAATATATATATCATAATAAAATAGGAGGTAAAGTTGTGTAATGTATTCAAAAAGAAACCAAAACAAAAAATTTTATGCTCAGCATGGCGATGTATTATTATTTCGAATTGATAGTGTGCCGGAAAAAGCAGTTCAAGTGCAGCCGGGACGACGCGGACACATTTTGGCAAAAGGCGAAACTACCGGCCACGCCCACATAATTAAAGATACAACTACATCAAGAATGTATTGTAATAATGATGAGCGATATTTGGATGTCGAGAAAGCAACAGATATTGAACACGAGGAACACAAAAGCATTGTGTTACATCCAGGTGTGTATGAAATAGATCGGGTGGTCGAAGTGGATCATTTGGAAGAGGAAATCAGAAGAGTACAAGATTAATTTATAATTTGGTGCAAAATATTTTATGACCGAATTTCAAAAAATGTGTAACAAGATAGATTCTAAGATGTTTGAAAGATTCGAAGTGAACATCCACCCATCCCAGGAGTGTATTCAACGAGCAATATATCGATTGGGTTGTGATTGGAAATTGCTTCAGGATTTTTATTACTGGTGTGCATTGAAAAGACAAAAAAATATTGAGGCAATAAAAAACAAAACATTAAATGAGTTATGGCTTATGTTCTACATGTGGAGAGAACATGGAAAATTATGGGATGGCGAGAAGTGGGTAGAAGAAACAAAATTGAAACGATAATTAAAAACGGTGATTGTTTGGAAGTTCTTAAAAGTTATCCTAATAATTTTTTTGATTTAATTATTACCTCTCCCCCATATGCTGAGCGTAGAAAAAAAACTTATGGCGGGATATCGCCGGACAAGTATGTTAAATGGTTTCTACAAAGGAGCGAGCAGTTTTTTAGAGTTTTGAAAACTTCAGGGACTTTTATATTAAACATCAAAGAGCACGTATTGAATGGTGAGCGACATACATATGTCATAGAACTGATTCTGGAGATGCGTAGACAAGGCTGGTTTTGGACTGAGGAATTTATTTGGCATAAAAAAAATAGTCATCCAGGGAAATGGCCGAATCGTTTTAGAGATGCGTGGGAAAGGTGTTTGCAATTTAACAAATCAAAAAAATTTAAAATGTATCAAGAGGCCGTGATGGTTCCTATGGGTGATTGGGCTAAAACAAGATTAAAAAATCTCGGGAAAAATGATGTTGTACGGTTTAACTCCCAAGTAAAGAGTGGTTTCGGGAGAAATATCTCCAACTGGGTTGGGAGAGAAATGGCATATCCCACAAATGTTCTGCACCTTGCCACAGAAACAGGGAATAAAAACCACAGCGCAACATTTCCAAAAGCTCTTCCAGCATGGTTCATGAACTTATTTACGCAAGAGTACGATTGGATATTAGATCCTTTTCTGGGTTCAGGGACAACCTGTGAAGCGGCATATAATCTCAGAAGAAATTCCGTTGGGATAGATATTTTAGATGATTATGTTAAAATAGCACAACAAAAAATTGGAGAAAATAATGATTGAAAAAGCATTATATATATAATTTAAATGTAACTTATAGGAGGTAGTATGGCAACAAGTGAAATAACAGGGACTTGGAGTCTCATGATAGGGCGATATTCTCCTTTACATAAGGGACACATTACGTTGGCAAGAAAGATATTGGACGAAGGGGGTAAAGTATGTTTCGGTATTCGCAATACCCTATTAAGCGACCGTGATCCGTTCACAATTACCAAACGCATTCAAATGATTGTCGAAGAATTTGGTGAGGAAATTAATAAGCAACGTGTATCGTATGTCGTATTACCCGATATCAAAGAAATAGTATTTGGCAGAAAGGTAGGTTGGGGGATTCGAGAAATACGACTTGACAAACAAACAGAAGAAATCAGTGCAACAAAAATTAGGGAACAAATGAAGAATAGGAGAAAGAGTGCGTAACAAGGGATTTGTGCTATGGTTTACAGGTTTGCCGTGTTCCGGAAAAACAACAATCGCCGATAACCTGGCAAAAAAATTACAAAATAAAGGATATAAAATCGAACGTCTTGACGGCGATATTGTAAGAAAAGAAGGATTAAGTAATGATCTTGGATTTTCCAAAGAAGATAGGGACAAAAATATTCAGCGTGTAACATTTGTAGCAAAATTGTTAAGCCGTAATGGTATTGGCGTTCTGGCAACTTTTGTTTCCCCATATGAAATAATGAGAAAAAAAATTCAGCAATCAGTAATGAATTGTATTATAATATATGTCAAAGCTTCAAAACATATATGTATACAAAGAGATGTCAAAGGCATGTGGGCGAAAGCAAAGGCAGGCAAAATCAAAAACTTCACCGGTTACGATGACCCTTATGAACCGCCATTGTCGCCACATGTTGTATGTTATACTGATGTTGAAACAATTAATGAAAGCGTCCAAAAAATATATGATTATCTTTTTTATAATAGGAGGGCTAAATGAACCAAAATAATGTATATACAATGTTTATACGCACAATCTTAAATATAAGCGAAGCCTTATATAAGGGAGGACTTATATAATGAAAAATAATACACTTACACATATACTAAGAATAGAACCGAGAATATTTTTCTCACAAACTCTGGGTAAAATAAGTACTGTAAAGAGACAGTGTATCAATTTTTACAGGAAAGAAAAGAGCTAAGCACCTGTTTAACATAGAGTAATACTCAGTTCCATTCCATAGTGCTATAAAGTTTAGATATTATACTTTTTAAGGAAATAAAATTAATTATATATGGAGGTAGAGATGAAATCGAATCGTTTCGCTTAGAAAATATAAGAGTAAAATGATGCAAATATACAAGGAAAAGATCTTGCCCCACCTTAAGGCACAAGAAAATTAAGAAATATCATTTAAAGAAGGAAGCACATGATGAAGGACAATAACAATCCAAGAGTAAATTTGTGCGACGGCTGCTTATATGAAATTTAAAGACATAAAAGAAGAACAGCCAAAAAACGGACAATTTGTCCTGGGTAAAAACGAAGACATTGAAGAGGATCACGATATATGGTATGAAGATTATATTATGATGGGGGAATATCGTTATCACGCAAATATTCAGGAACATAGAGTCGAGACACAAGATTTGTATGGTGGGAGGATATACCCACAAATTCTAAAAATCACTCACTGGATAGCCATAGAAGACCTTTTCGACAAACACAAGAAGACACAAAATGGATGATCAATATAAACAAAAACTCCATGAAGCAACTGAGCGATTAATTGATTATTTTAATATAGATATTGGAATCACCACATTTGGTGAGGTATGTCATTATTTAAAATGCCAGCAACTATCATATAAGGAATTGGATGATATTGATTATTTGGCAGACATCTGGAGAGATCGTATTTGTGAAAGATAGATTAATTCTTAGCGAAACAACGATTGAAATATAATACAGTCCAACAGGAATTGTTATAGATTGAAAATGATAACCCATAAAATATATTAATTAGGAGAATATATATATATAAATTGGGAGGACAGAAATGAAACAGGATGAACAACAAAGTAATATATGATCATAATGGCGCGGTAATAAAATCGATTCCCAATCTAGATCCTTATTTTTTTGTTCCCACAGCAGCCGGTAATAATATAACAACACATGAAATAGAAGAAAAACCATATCAATATCACCCTTGGATATACGCAGTATGTAGAGTCATCACTTTCAATTTAATGCATTTGGACAGATATCTTTACAAAATTCAAAAAGAAGAAAAACCAATAATAGAACATCCTATTCTTGATGTGCTTAATAATCCCAATCCATATATGACACATACCGGATTCTGGCAGGCTATCCTTTTGGGATTATTACTGCCCGCAAAATGTGGCTTTGGTTCTGAATCATTAGGTGGACAAATTTTTATTGTTGGGGTTACCAATCGAAACAAGCCCGTAAATTTCAGGCGTGGTGACATACCTGCACAATTATATCCATACACAGAAAAATATTTCAAAAAAAAGGTTCAAGAAAATCCGTATAGGTTAGTGGGGTGGACATACGAGCCAACAAAAAAAGAAAAAATATTCTATAAACCAGAGGAAATAATACGAATTAACTTATACAATCCTTATGATTGGTTTAAGGGAATACCCGCATATCAACCGGCACAAATAGCTATGATTCAAGATATAAGTTCGAGTATATATAATACCATGTTTTTTGCCAATGATGCCACAGTATCAGGCGTGCTTACAACAGATGAACATCTTACTGAGGATATGATGAGATTATATTACGCGAAATGGATGCAGAATCATGGTGGACCTGGAAATGCCAACAAAACCGCTATACTTGGATCAGGATTGAAATATCAGCAATACGGACTTAAACACGCGGATATGCAATATATTGAACAAAAAGACAAAATTCTCGAACAGATTCTCGCAGTATTCGGACTTAACAAAATCGCTGTTGGTATGTATGAGAATATTAATCTTGCGACTATTAGAGAGGGACGTAAGATATTATGGCAAGATACTTATATACCGCTTGACAAAATTATTCTTAACGCCTTAAACAATCAATGGATAAAATTCATTGACAAAAATCTCAGAATTAAAACAGATTTTTCACAAATCGCAGCGTTACAATCCGATTATTCTATGCGGGCAAAAAGCGCGGCCATTATGGTTAAGGATATGGATTTTCCAGCAGCCCTTGCGGCCAGGATTACCAATATACCATTAACCGAACAAAACCTCAAAGATTATCCGTGGCTGAACGAAAAACCAATAAAAAAACAATCACCATTTGACAATCAAGAACCAGAAAAAATTGTACCAAAATATATTAAAAAAGAATTAAATACAGATAATAAGATGACACAAGAAGAAAAGATTCAAAGATCTTGGGATTATATTCATAAAATACTTGATCCAGGAGAAAAACGATTGTTGAATATATTACACAGATTCTTTTACAGTCAACGTAATCGTATGCAGGATAAAGTTGATGAATGGCTCAGAAAACAACCAAAAGCTATGACATTATTTAAGTTGTTGATATTAGATCCTGGTCAATTTGCACTTGACAAGATTCAAGAGAACGAGAAATTAATTACTCTATTGCGACCATTCGTCAAAGAGCAACTACAAAGAGAAGAGAACAGATTAGAAAACGAACTAGGCGGATTAATTGAATGGCAAGTTACTGATGAAACTATACAAAGATTTATTGATGCAAGAAAAATCGAAATAAATGAAATCAATACCACTACATTCAAAAAAGCCCACGATAAAATCGGAAAAGCTATAGAAGAAGCAATAAAAGAAAATGATAACCCCCAGCAAGCGGCGAAGAAAATTAAATCTGCTATAAGCGAAGTTGGAGAAGTGCGCAAAAATCAGAGTACAACTATAGCACGTACTGAAGTTGGTATTATATCATCTTCTGCAAGATTTGAAGCTTATCGAGTTGAAGGCATTGAGTATGTTCAATGGCTTACCGCAGCCGATGAAAAAGTAGTCAGAAAAGCTCATGTAATTGCCGGAGAATCCCCACCTATTAAATATGGACAGAACTTTCCGGGAACATATATGCGTTACCCATTAGACCCACAAGGCAGTGTTGATAATATAGTTAATTGTCGATGCGTATTAATTGCTGCCGAATAATACTACAAAAATTGAAAAAAAATCAACCACAATATATATTACAAAATAAATGTTTCTATACAATATAACGAGAGGGCGATTATGGGAAGACACAAAAAGAAGGAATTGGCACGAATAGAAGCAACAATTATTGAGCCTATACAACTTGTTAGAGATGGAAGATTGCCACGGGGCATAATGGTTGAGGCGGAAAAAGAGGGATATTTTATAGTAGAATTTTTGTGGAAAGATAATAGCAAAAAAACAATAGGGTTTTACGTGAATCAAACATCCGTAGACTGGTTTCAGCAAAGGTTCGAGAATCCATTTAATTTTTCTCACATGATACCAATTCAAGCGACTGAAATTATTGAATATGACGAAAATATTAAAAATTTTCATTTATTATACTAAACCATGAAAAAAAAACAGAAAAAATTTAAAGTATACACAGTAAATTTTAGCAATACAATATCAGAACATCGGATGATAACATATAACTTTAATTATGAGAATCAATCAAATGAAAACAAAAGAAATAGACAAAAAAACAAAGGTATTTAGCGCGAAAAAACCGTCTAGAGTACAAATAACTCCAGAGCGGTGCAAAACCTTGTGTGAGCGTGCTGGTATTGAATATCTTGAGGGATATGAAAATCGGGTTATAGAGCATGTTATTACCGACGAAACCGTTGATCGCGCAGGAGATATTGTACGAGCCAAGGGTGTTGATTGGAAAAACTACCTCAAGAATCCTGTTATTTTATTTGCGCATGATTCTTATAATTTTCCTGTTGGGAATTCTATTCGTATTAAGTATGAAGACGAAAGCGTCAAATCATGGGGACTATACTTTGATGAACGTATTGATTCTTCTGGGCGCTCAGATTTAGTATTTCGTTTTGTAGCAAGTGGGGCTATGTCTGGATGTTCTGTTGGATTTATTCCTATGGAAATATACGATCCATCAGACCCCAAAGAACGTAAACGGTTGGGTTTAGGCGAGTATGGCATAGAGATTAAAAAGAGCGAATTGCTTGAATATTCTATTTGCTCTATTCCTTGTAATCCTAATGCGTTACAGAATTCTATTACATCAAAGGATATGCAACTTATTAAGCAAGAAAAAATGTTATCTGAGGAAATATACAAAGAATTAGAACAATTGCTTATTGACGGAATAAAAAAAAATAACATACAATTTGATATACCGGAAGAAGAAAAAGAATTTGATCCTATTGAGAAACCATATCCCAATGAACACTCATGCAGACTTAAAGATCCTGTAAAATATGAGACATGTAGACGAAGCAAAAGAACATCTGATGGCAAGCAATATAGTGTAATTACATGCAAACTAAAAGACGATGACAAATGGGAAGAACAAGCATTTCGATATCCTAAAGATACCTGGACAATATCAGAAGCGCGGGCACACTGCAAGAACCACAACGGCATATTATTTGAACCTGCTGGTAAAGCTGCGGAGATACTGGAAAATTCGTTAGGCATGTCTATTGAGAAAGCAGTAAGTCAATTAATCATAGAACTACAAAACCTCGGTAAGGAAGTCAAAAATCTAAAATTTGAATTTCAAGAAGCTAAACAGCCTACTTCAAAAGAGCGAAATCACAGTCAACAGACTGGCGATCTTCCAAAAAATAAGAAAAAAGGCTTGTATAACGAAGACCTAAATAAAATTTTTGACGATATTAACATATAGGGGTAATTATGGACTATGAGGAACTCAAGAAACTTTTGACCGAGCACAAATCAAAAATTGAGGAGGCAATCAAAACCCGAATAAACGAGCAATCTACACAGGCAAATAAGGAGATTGCGCAGCTTAAAGTAGAACTAGAAAAAACAAAAAAGCAAACCCAAGATCTTGACAACAACATAAAAGAGATGAATTCTATGCACGTCCCTGGTCTTAGTGATGAGACAAAGAAACAAAAATTCTCTTGGCAAGCGTTTGCTGGGGCTGCTCTTGCTCAAAGCAGTGGAATGAATGAGGAAAAAGCTTGGGCCAATGCCGGATATGAGCGAGAGATATTATCACAATATGCAGCTACTCAAAAGGATCACATTGCTGGAGATGGAACCCAGGGTGGATATCTTATTCCCGAAGAAGTATCAAGTGAAATTATTGGAATGGTAATTGCCAAGATGCCTATTATGGAAATGGGGCCTACTAAGATAACTGGATTACATGGTGATCTTCCTATTCCAAAGCAAACCAGCCGTAATATCGGTTATTGGGTAGGAGAAACTGAGCCGCCCACAGAAAGCACTGGGGCTTTTGCAGAATTCACGCTGAGGGCAAAGAAAGCCGGGGCCCTTACAAAGTATAGTAAACGATTAGTATCTCAAACCCGCGGAACTGCTGAGAATATTATCAAAGAAAATCTTACTGATTCCCTTGCACTTACTATTGATCGGGCATATCTTAGTGGTCCTGGTAGCGATTCTCAACCAAAGGGTATACTTAATCAAACCGGCACAACCGTAACCCCAAACCTTGCAACTAATGGAGCAAGGTTTCGTGCGGATAAGGCCGCTTCTATGATACAAGCGCTCGACGTTGCCGATGAGCTTGTACAAGGTGGAAATTTTGGATTTATAATGAGACCTGAAGTTATTGGTGGGATGAGACGCGAAAGAATACCTCAGTTTACCGGCCAGCCGATTGGTCAGGGTATGCCGCTTAGTATGGTTGATGTGCTCATGAGCAATGAACAACTTGAACAAAAAATTGGCTACAAAATACGGACTACTACACTTCTTTCTAATGCTGTTACTAAGGGAACTTCTTCAACCAGTTCTCATGTAATCTTCGGCAACTGGAAACAATTCTTTATTGGTTTCTGGAGAAACTTGGAGATTCGTGTTAGTGATCAGGCTAGTGATGCATCCGGTAATTCAGCCTTCTTGAAGGATCAGTTTTATATGGTTGCTTTTCAAGAAGTTGATTGCAATGTTGGCCGAGCAACTGCTTTTACTATCGTTGACGATGCGGAAACTAATGAAGCACTTTGGGTGAATGGATAATATTGTATATAATTTACAAAGGAGAAATAAATATGAGAGGTAAATTAATTGAAGATCTGTTGTTCGAACAATGTGTCGCTCCTGCTGTTCGTACAACCGCAGTAACACTTTATAACGGTTCCCTGATTTCAGTATCCGGTAACGGTATAAATACCAGTGAATGCGACGAGATTAATTTTGTGATTAACGCAGGAACTTTTGTCGGGGCGGCAACCTTGAACGCGGATGTTATTGGGTCAAATACCAACGATCCATCTGTGAATGCTGCCTTGCTTTCTGGTCGGACTTCACCTAATGATGCGGCAGGAAATGCAACATTTACCACAATTACGACTGCAAACGACGCAAGAAGACATGCGGCCTCGATTAAGAGCAAAAACTTTCCGAAATGGATGTGGCTGCGGACTTATCAGACTGCTGATACTACGAATTATAGTGCTCTTGCGATCAAGGGTAAGTGTGACAGGAATCCTCAGATCAACAATCCTGTATTTGATCTTAATTACTAAGAAGATTCATTTGTCTTCCTTTCCGAGCGGGCAAGGGTTTCATTATCCTTGCCCGTTATTATAGGCAATTATGACATTATTGAAATTAACTAGCTATGAGCGAATGAGACGGTATCTTGCATCCGAAATGGGTTCCAATCTTACAGATGATTCAACCAAGTATAATAAAAGAGATATTGAGATATGGATCTCTTCTATATCACAAAATGTAGCTAATTTTCTTAATCGTGAATTATATATTGAAACTCGTACAGAATATAAGGATATTGGATATAGCCAATTAGAATTCTGGATTCAAGCTCCTCCAATTATTACCATAACCTCGGTATATGCAGACTCTACTGGGTTATGGGATGGCGGAGAGAGTGAATTATCTGATTATTATTCCGGCGTTGAAGATGCGAGTGTAATATTAAATTATCCCGAATCATATAGCGCAAAAAAAGCATTAAGAATAATATATACAGGCGGAATGGCCTATAGTGGAGTACAATCTATATTCACAGTAGACACGACAACCAATTGGACAGTAGATAAGTTCTGTATAGGCAACACATCGGGTGCTGTTGGCATTGTGAAAGCAATTGGCACACTGGCGCTTACCATAGAAGTGTTATATGGCATATTCGAGATTAATGAGACTATAGATGAATATGATGACGAGGCTGGAGTTACAGCAGGAGACGCAACAACAGCAACAATAAGTGCAAAAACCCAAACAGCGCTTTGTGAATCAAACCCAGATATAGTAACGGCGTGTGAGGCCGAAATACGTTATATGTGGAAACACAAATTTGACTACGAAAATGCGGGAACAGACAAAGAAGGTACTACACTTAGGCGGCAAAATTTTGCAAAACGAAGATTGCCATTACAGCCAGAATCAATAGATCTATTATCTTCATATAGGATACCGGCCATATTATGAGCATAGATTACAATGATAATATTGATAATATAATTAAGCGGTTGAAGAAAAAAAAACTGAATATTGCTAAAGTTATGGTTAGTGGCATAAATCATGGCATGAATCTGTTTAAAAGCAAAATTCTTAAAGAACAAATGACAAGTCGTCCAGGGTTAAAGAGGCCTACCGGTAATCTTGCTAGATCGTGGCGAATTATAAAGAAGCATCTTGGCAAAGATTATTCGGTGAAACTGGCAACGGACACCAAATACGCAGCTATACATCAGTATGGTGGTACCATACGACATCCTGGTGGCACACCTTATGTCATAATCAAAAATAAAGGTGCGGTTTTTATGAAAAAAGATGGAAATTATCCACCTAACACAAGATATACAAGAGCACACAACATAACTATACCCAAGAGATTACATATATTTGAAGAATTCCAGAAATCAGGGAATGATATCATAATTAGGGCGATACAACAAAAACTCAAACTGGCTCTGGCAAAATGAAAACGAAAATTAGAGAACATTGGCAGTATATTAGCACAATCATTACCATACTAATATTTTCTATTGCCGGTATCAAAAGTTACGGTGCTTTGGAGGAAAGAGTAAAACAACAGGAAAATAACGACAAAGAGTTAGTAATTGAAATAAAAGAACTTAGAAAAGAGATTATAGATCTCAACAAATTATTATATGAGATTAAAGGCAAATTAATCCAGCAAAACAAATAAATTTTTAGTATATTGATATTGACATTTTTGTGAGTTTATGATATAATTAAAAATATGGGAAATTTCGAACGTTCACCATAAACGAGGAGGAAAGAGATGAAACTTATTAATGTTGATAATATAAAAGTTCAAAATGAGCTAAGAAAAAATTCGGATGCTTATACTTATTATTTTGTCCTTACAGTATCACATCAGGATTATACATATTATGGCATCGGTACATCATTCTCCGAGGCGTTACAAAAAATTTGGAAACAAATGAAAATAATTGTTGCACAATCTCCATATTCGTAGTATAATATAATTATCAGAAAAAACCCCAATCAGAGGAGAAAAAAATGGAAACACTCTCAATCTTAGTGACATATCTTGCAAATTGTTGGTCAGCATTATGCATATTCGTAGTTCCTGGTCTTATGATTCTCGGATCTTATATGATTTTGAAAAAGATTTCGTTTTAGGAGGAATTGATTGAATAGAACAAAAATTGATTGGGCTGGACTTGACTATACATGAAATCCGGTTGTAGGCTGTAAGCGCAATTGCTGGTATTGTTACGCCAAGAGAATGAATGATCGATTTCATTATATACCGGATTGGAATGAATTGTGGTGTTTTTTGAGTCGATTAGAAGAGCCATATAAAATCAAGAAGTCTTCTACTATTTTTGTAGGTTCCATGAGTGATATTTGTTATTGGAAAGATGAATGGATATTTGATGTAATCAATGTTTGCTGTAATAATCCACAACATACGTTTCTGTTTTTGACGAAGCATCCAAAGATATACATATCATTCACTTTTCCATCTAATTGCATACTTGGAATAACGATAACAGGAGATATGCAATATGCAAATATAGAACATCAAAAGCTTATACAAATGGATACAGTGTATTTTGTATCAAATAATGACATATTTTGCTCTATTGAACCGCTGTTGGGAAATATACCAAAAACAAAATCATATAACAAATATAAAAATGTATATGTAGGGGCCATGACTGGTCCAAATGCAATAAAACCAGAACATGAATGGATTCAGTCTGTTATAGACAATATTCTCAAAGAAAAAATCTATTGGAAGGATAATATAAGGAAATATTTGTGAATAATAAACCAAAAATAAAATTATACGATAAGATATTTGTCCATGCTCATACTATGTCAAATGGCTATCAGAAAATAGAGCCCGAACATTTTGTATGGTATCGCGGGAACGATAAGTGTGATGTTTCTGTATTCACGGATTTCTCACTTATGGAAGTACGAGAATGCAAAAGCAAGTACAAGATTGCGTTACTTATGGAATCTCCCGCTATATTTCCAGCCCCCTACAGGCTGATAAACGCAATGAACAATGAGTTTACAATCGTATTGACGTTCCACCCATCTCTCCTTAAATTAGGGCAAAATTATAAAAAGTATTACCTTGGTGGTTCTTGGATTGAGCCGAAGGATTGTTCTTATAAATATCCTAAATATCGACAAACTTCAATGATTGCATCTCACAAAAAACTTACAGAGGGGCACTTGCTGCGACACCAAATTAAAAATGATTATTATTGTCAGAAATATATTGATATTTATGGCACAATTGATGAACAAGAAATTTCCAAAAAATTAATAGGACTATGCGATCACAAATATTCTATAGTGATAGAAAATTGCCGGATTAACAATTATTTTACGGAAAAATTAATTGATTGTTTCATGACCGGTACTGTGCCTATATATTGGGGATACCCTAATATAACAGAGATATTCCCTCATGGGATAATACAATTTGAAAATATACAACAACTGAAAATTATATTAAACAATATTACCCGTGTCGATTTTGGTTGGAAACAAGAGGTTAGGGACAATTTTTATATTGCTTTGAAATTCTACAATACAGAAAATTATCTTTGGGATAATTATTTTCGTGCATTATTTTGAATTTTGTGATATTATATAAACATGGGAGTAGTTACATTACATCTGAAGAATATGTTGAATTGATTAAAATATATGGCTCAAGCGCTCTTGAAATAATAGATATCTCCGATCCCGCAAATCCGGTTCACGCTGGAAAAATAAGAATGTAATAATTATTTAGGAAATAAGGGAGATAAATAATGACACATAAAATCGGTTGGTTACACCCAGCAAACAATGTGCCTGATTTTCAGCAGGTAATTTTGATAATAGATTCTAATGATGAAATTTGGCAGATGTTTGTGAATAGAGAAAAAGTCGAAGATGATCATAATGGAGACATTAAATACTATTTGGCCGCATATGATGTAATGTACTGGATGCCAATAGAATGGATTAGAGATTTGCCGATTTTGAAAAGGGATGAAAATGGGAAGGTGTAGAAAAATAAATGACAGAGACTGTCGATTTTCTAACGGCGTGACGTGTTCACAGAAAGAAGGAACTAACATTCGGTTTGGTAACTTTGAGTGTCCATTGGGCATAGATAACATAGATAACAGTGAAATAATGGCACAAAACGTACACATTGAACATATAGACGATACGTTTGCCATAGATGTTCTACCCCAAGATAAACCTATTGGGATTGGTGATATATCGAAAGATAATGGATCCGAAAGAGTAAAAACCTGGTATGTTGTTGGTAATTACGCATATGTGACGAGCTATTTATCTGATTGTCTGGAAATTATAGACATTTCAAACCCTGCCAACCCTTCGCACGCTGGTCGTTTGAATCATAGTGCCGGTGGCGCGGGACTGGATGGTGCAA
>SMTZ1_10003211_pt1 | contig 16501 bp, 14 predicted proteins | sample DeeMarSWOR136_30_FD_25667 | JGI IMG/M metagenome (IMG submission 25667)
AAGATAATCCAGTTTACCCATTTCCATTAACTCCACAATTGCATAATGACTTGGATTTGGTTTTACTTGATTCCAGGCTACTTTTGGCTTAGGGGGTGGCAAACCCTTATCGCGACGAGTCCATACACCATCTGGTCCTCTATAATCAGGTAATCCACTGTCAGTAGAAATTCCAGCACCAGTAAATATAACTAATCGTTCCGATTCAGCTATCCATTTAGCAGCTAATTCAATTTTTTCTTCAAAATCCATAAAAATCATAAAAAAAGAAGGCTTTAAAAAGATTTTTCTTTTCGGTATTTGAAAATTAGAGTAGTTTAAATATTTAAAGTCAAATAACTAATCGCTAGATACTATGTTTCAATAGATAGAAGGGATAATCTAAGCCCTTATAAGTTTTTGCTTTAATCATGGTTTAAATAAAAAATAAGTGATATATTAACTAATATTACAGAGGTTGAGGATTATGCTATCATATACTATTAATTTCGATATGGACGCTTTAAAAATTACTGAAACTGAATATACAAAAGTCAAGTATACCACAGAACAATCTAAAATAATTAATGATATATCAAAATTTTTGTGTCTTATTATTCAAATTCCAGAAACTGCAATTAAAGGTATAGTTTGGAAGGCTTTAAGAGAATGGCAATTAAAAAACAATAAAACTATAGAGGAAATAGCAGAAATGCCTATTAATAGACGCTTAAATGCTGTAAAAGAGATATTTTATGTAGGAAACAATATTTTAAAAAAAATGTTGAAACAGCCCAGATCTAAAAATGAGATTATTCTTGATATAGCATTTGAGAAAGCATTCAAATATTATCTTAATTATTTATATAAAAAGTCTCATTAATCATCTATCTTGTTAAGAGATCTATTTTTAGAATCTAATTTGTTTATTAGAATTTCAAGGTTAACTTCAAGATTATAATATTGTATCATTTCAAAAGGTTCTTCAATATTATACAAGGTTTGTAGATTATGAGAATCACAACCAATTGCAACTGGTATCTTGTACTCTCTTAATTTTTCAAAAAATCTTTCATATCTAGGAGAGTAAAATGAAGCATAACTGGAGTTAAATTCAAAATAGATATCATATTTTTGGAGAAACATCATTAAAGTATCAAGGTTTCCTAGTATAAAATATGATGGATCAAAATGAGCTAAACCCAAAACTAGCGACTTTTTTATATCAGTTGAATTCTTTGTCCAATGATGAATTATATTCTTAACAAAAGCAATTGATTCATAACTTTGGAGATATTCAAGTAATATTAAATCAAATTGATTTGACTCTATGTACGCTTTAATGAATTGCTCTGTACTTCCAAGATCTATTTCAATACCTTTTAACAATCTTAAATTTTTATTATGTTCTGTTAAGAATTTTTGACAATCCGAAATTTCTTCTAAATATGATGTAAGAGTTTTATTGTTATTTAGTGTAGAAACCCATGCTTTCCATGAGTTTGTGAAATGATCAGTTATAGCAATATAATCTAATTTTAGTCTAAGTGACTTTTCTACAATTTGCCTAATAGTTTGTTTTCCATCTGAATAATTCGAATGAATATGTAGATTTAATTTTGGAAATTTGAAACTCTCTTTCTCTCTTTTTCTCAATCTCTCTCATATTCCTAATGTTTTAGTTTCTTTATTTAAGTAAAGACTAAAGAGACCACCAAATAATAATGTTATGCCAAGAAAAATTAAAATTGCATTAAATATGTATTCTGCCGTTGGCTCGTACATAACAATCGTCCCAAATGTAATTAAATCTATTGAAATTATATTCACAGCAAATAAGGAAACTAAAATGAAGATAAATATCGAAGTGAAAATTTGAATTATACTAATTATGATATTAAAATTGTAAATTAATTTTACTTTGCTCTTTTTCAGCTCAATAATTCGGCCAATACCAATATCTATTGCTACTTCCTTTTTATTCACTCTTCTTATAAAGAAATAAACTAATTCTTTGAGTGGAATAATATCAAAGAAAATAGTGCCAATTGTAAAAATGCAGAAAAATATTAGTATACGTAGTAAAATTGTTATAGAAATACTTGGCTCACCGAAGTTATTTACAACCCAAATGAAAATTCCCATAAGAAATATAGCAAAAAATTTCAATCCTGCTAATATTAAAATAACTGAATGACGATCCGCGATTGTTAATAAATAATATGTTATTCCAATAAATAATATGATTAAACCAAGTAGTATAGCATTTGGATTTAATACAAAACTTATAATTAAACATGTAGAGCCAACAATCACAGGTAAGTACGGGAAAAAGGGTGCTTTAAAAGGACGGTCTAATTCTTTTCTTTTATATCTTAGAATAACAGCAGCAAAATTAACAAATGCCAATCCAAAGAAATAAATAAATGTTGTGATATTCGCTGTAAATCCAATATTAGCAAAAATTATTGCTAAAACCGTAAAGAATATTGCAATAGTTGTTGTTACAATTGTTACTAAAGTAGGTACCTTTGTTTTTTTACTTACCTTTAAAAAGTTTTTTGGGATATAATTGTCTCTTGCTAGAGCATACATTACAGCCACGGCAGAACCTATAGCCGCACTCATGGCAATAAATATTGAAATTGTTGCTGCAATTCCCATTAATAAATACCCTGGAAACCCTAATATATTATTCATTATTAATGCCAATAATATTGGAGAATTATTTAAACCTGAAGGGTCATTGCCAATATTAATCATTACAACAATAGTCATAGAGATATAAATAAATAGCGTTATTAGAATGGCAAATATATTAGCTTTAGGAATATTTTTTGATGGATTTTTCAAATCTGCGTTTAAATAAGCTAGATTTGAGGTAATACTTGTAAAAAAAATGAATAAAGATGAGAACCAAACAATAACAACTAAAAAGTTTGTTTCAGAAAGTAAAAATTCTGGTTTAAAGTTAGGTTCATTGGTAATAGGAGCAATAAAAAATCCAGTAAAGATAAAAATTCCAAAGATTATTAATAAAATAATTGTAAGTGATATAAGAGTTCTTAATGCAATTTTTTGAGTTCTGAAGATCACTAATGCTGTAAAAAGAATTAATAAAATTGCTATTGGAATAAATAATGTCTGAATAATTGTACTAGGAAAAAAGGCACCTAATAAAACTGTAAAAGCTTGAGCTGAAAATGAGAATGTTGCGATATTAGCTATCCATAAAAAGAAACCAATTATAAACGCTAAAAATCTTCCTAAAGCTTCTTTACTAAAGTTGTAAGCTCCACCAGATATAGGTAAACTAGTAGATAATTCACTATAATTTAGAGCCGTAATAAAGATTAAAATCCCACCTAAAATTAGACTTATTAAAACCCCCGATTGAGCCATATAAATGGCATCTCCTAATAGAATAAAAATTGAACCGCCAATACCACAACCAATCCCATATAAAATTCCTGTAAGCAAACCAATATGCCGAGTTGGGCGAACTTATTCTTGATCTTTTTCGGTCAACTTTTTCTCATCAAAACAAGAATTTATTTAATTTAAAAGTGTGAGATTTCAAGACTTTTCTAAATGAAATATACCTGAAATAATGGATAGGATAGCTCCTATCAATAGAAATATTCCCATTATAATGTTGTTTACATTGCCTAAACCAATAATATCATAAAATACGCCTAATGCCCAAATTATGAAAAAAATTCCTATTCCAATTAAAATCCCGCCAAAAAATTTAGATGCACGATAAATCGCAGATAAAACTTCTAACCTATGAATCCTGCTCTCTTTATCTCTAATTTCTTTTTCTTGACTTTCTAATTCTAATTTAAGTTTTTGTAAAATTGCTCTTGAATCATTGGTACTGGATTCAATAGCTTCTTTTGCCTTTGTTAATTTCTCATGATCTGCTTCTTTATGTTTTAATTTTTCTGTTATTGCTTTTAATCTTTCTTCTCGTTGAATATATTCTGTATTGGAGGTTTCAATATCTTTTTTTAAATCTTCGATTCTCTTTTCATTAGCTTCAATTAGATTTTCTTTAGAAATTATTTGTTCAATTAAATTATTTGTTGTATCATTTAATTCTTGTATTCGAGATTCAATATCAATTAATTGTTGTTGCTTATCAGTTAACTGAATTTTATATTTTGCAAGGAGTTCTTCATATGTTTCTCTTTGTTTTTCCATTTCAGGAAACCCTTCTTTATAATCTTCGAGTTTAGATTCGATTTCTTTAATCCTACTTTCTTTTTTATCAATTTGTTCAGTTAAAAGTTTCTTTTCCTCTTCCTTGGCTTCGATTTCTGAATTTGAATGTTCTAATTCAATTTTGTTCTTACTAATTGAAACTCTTAAAGTTTCATTTTCAGCACGTTGACTCTTTAATTTTTTTTCTAAAGCTTCAGCTTCTTCTCTTTGTTTTATGAGTAATTCTTCATTAGATTGGATCTCTTGATTCATTTTTGAGATTTTATTACGAAGCTCTTCTTGAGTAGTAATTTTCTCTTTTATTGAGTCAGTAAGTACAATTAAATCCACTTGCCTTGTCTCATATGTTTTTACTAATTGTTCATTGTTTTTCAATAGTTCCATATATTCTTGTTCTAAATTCTCTTTACTTTCTGTTGTAATGTTTAGTCTCTCATCTAAATTATTCATCTCTTCTGTTTTTCGGATATGTTTCTCCTCAAGCTGTTTTATCGTTTCTTCAATTACTGTAAGATATTCTTCTTTATCATCGATTTTTTTATTGATACCATCAAGCTTTTTTTGAGCTTCTTTTATTTCTTCACTAATTTCTTCAATAGCTTTCTTCTTTATCTCCTTTTCTTCTGAAGGTACTCCATTTGTTATGGTTTCTGATATATCTTCAATGCTATTTTCGAATGCTCTTAGTTTTTTATCAATTATATCTCTTGATTCTTTAGCTTTAGACAAATATTCCTTATCTACTCTATCAATTTCCCTTTCCGATTTAGGTTCCTTTTCTTCTCCTTTAAATTCGTCAGTCATTTTATGATTATTGGATTATAAAATTTTATACCTCATATAGAATTAGAATTTGAAGATTTATTTAATTTCTGCAAAAGCAAAATATTTGATTAAACAAGTGTCGATTTAAATAATCGATCATTTTTACTCATACACTTCTTAAAACTTTCTTATGAAATATTAAAATTTCAGATATTTAAATTTTAATGTTTCCTCTTTTTTATTTTAACGAAAAGATGAAATGAATAAATAAATTTATATATGATAATGTTTTAAATGGTGATTTGGATTTTCCTAAGTAATATAAACAATAAATATGGGGTTCTAGTGTCTTTTGGCTGGATTGAAAGATATCGGTAAAACTTTATCTGCAGATCACGTTTTAACAGACACTTTAACCCCCCCTTTCAATTCTTTTATATAGGTTTTGTCAATCAATTCCTAACGTTTTTTCAGCATTATGATAGAATTGTTTTACTGTTCAATTAAGCTTTTTTCTTTATTCAGGCTTACTTCGGAAGCTAGAACGTTCATCCCTAAATGGATTAGAATTAGTAAAAATATTTATGATTCAACTTTTTTCAATAATGCAACAACTTCTTCATATGAAGTATCAGGCATAGGTCCAATGGATTGAACTTTTAAAGCACCTACTGCGTTAGCAAATTGAGCTATTTTTTGAAGATCCCAACCTGCCAAAAATCCTATGATAAATGCTCCTCCAAAGGAATCTCCTGCCCCAGTTGGATCTTTTTCAATAACATTAAAGCCTTTTACTTTTAGTCCATTAATTTCATCTGATGTATAGACTGCACACCCTCTTTTTCCCTTTTTTAATACAATGACTTTTGGTCCCATTTCAAGTAGTTTTTGGCATGCTTTTTCAGGTCCTTTTATTCCAGCTAACATTTCAGCTTCTCCTTCGCTTGGAAGCAAAATTTCTGTCGTTTTTAAAATAGGTCTACTTATTTTTATTATAATTTCTAAATCTAACATTTCAGGTCTAAGATTTGGGTCAAATGATATTAATACTCTTGAATTATGTCCTTTTGCAATTTTGATAGCTTTATAGCATGCTTCTTGGGATTTTTTGCTAATTGAAAGAGCGCTTCCCATAATATGGAGATTTTTAATATTCATAAAATAATCTTTTTTAATATCATCGGGAGATAAATCTTCAGCAGCTCCTTTAGCAAAAATAAATTTACGAGAACCATCAGAATTATATTGATTAAATGCTATTCCTGTTGTTAATTTTTCTGCAATTCTTACTTGAGATATATCAACATTATCTTGTTTTAATTTTTCAATTATACAATTACCAAATTCATCATTTCCTATTACTCCAATAAATCCCGTAGATATATCAAATAGTTTTCCCATTCGAGCAGCGGTATCAATAAAGATAGCAGGTGCTCCACTTGGAAAGGGCCCCCTATAAATTTCATTAATCTCTCCATGTGGGGTATCCAATTTATCACGTATCATTTCAACTAATAATTCCCCTAAAGAAATAATATCAGGGTATTTTTTTTCCATTATGAATGTTACTCCGTATTTTATTATAATCCAAAATAGTTACTTTTAGTTTTCAAATATAAAGCAAGAAGTTTTAAAAATGGATTTATTTCATAAATTTCTGTTTAAATGAAGTGATAGTGCTTGAAATTTCATTGATATGAAGTTTTAATTCTTTTGGGTGCATCTCCTTTAATTTATCTAAATCATTAATGATTTCTTTTAATTCTTCAATCCATAAATTCATAAGAATTTCTCTTTCTTTGTTTTTACAAGCCAATTTTATTTCATCATTTATCCATTCTTTTGCACTTTCTTTTATTTGTTTTTTTAACACATCGACTGCTATTTTTACTAAATCTTGTTCACTTTTAAGATTCTCTAGTATAGTTTCAAGATGATTTTTGAACTCTAAGTTCTCTTCATTATATTTTTTAATCATATCTCTCAGAACCTCTTCTTTTGTATTAAATTCTTCTTTGATATTACTTAAATTTGTGGAAGAATCTTTACTCATATCTTTAATGTTCTCTATGAGAGATTTTATTTTATTTTCAAGATTATTTACACTTTTATCCAACTTCTGATCAATTGTTTTAAATTTATTCTCAATTTCTAAAGTTAATATCTTAAAATTTTCTCCTATTTGACTGGAAAGAGTTGTGAATTTATCTTTTAATTCTACTTCAAACATATTTGCTAAATCTTCTAATTTCTTATTCATTGAGTCTCCCTGATCCTTTACTTTTTCATTTAATTTTTTAATGTGATTAGTTGATTTCTCCTCAAGATTAATAACTTGTTCATTTAGCCTTTTTTCAAGTTTATATAATTGATCAGACAATTTCTTATCTAAATTGCTTATTTGTTCATTCCCTTTTTGATCAGATTTTTTTAATTGTTCATTCAATTTATGTTCTAACTTGGTAACTTGTTCTTTTAATTTCTGGAATTCCTTCAAAGAAATTTCTTCTGAGATATTTTCCACCCTTTTCTTTTTTGCTAATTTTTATAAATTGTGAGTATTTTTCTCTCTAGATTAGCTTATAATTTCTATTTGATTTTTTTTCGTTTTAGAAATGATCTTTACTAATTCAAATTCTTCTCTATTTAATTTCGCTAGTAAGTCAAGACCTTTGTCAAAATCTCGTTTGGAAGTTATAAAAAGCTCTTTTAAATTATCGATTAAAGCTCTAACTGATTTAATATGGGATTTTTGTATATGTTTCACAGTTTTATCAAGTTCAGAGAGATTAATTAAAAATTGATCTAGAATATCATTTTTTTGAGCTACGTTTTTTTTTAATTCTTGTTTAAGAAAGTCATAATATTTTAATTCTGTAATTTCCTTTTCTTCTGTGTTTTCCTCTTTCCCTTTTGGTTTTCTTATATATTTTTTTAATACTGAATCTATATTATTGATATTTATAATTTGGGTATTCAATTCTTTTTGATTCTTCCCAATTAATTCTAGAAAATCATTAGAAGTGTTTTCAAGAATAACATCAGGATCCATTACTTCTGCTTTACTTAAAAAAGTGTGAATCAATAATTCAAAGCATTGATTTACATTTTCTTGTGTTTTTGCTGATGTAAATAATAAATGATCTCTTTTACTTAGAAAACGATTTATTGCATTTTTAAGTTTATTTTCTTCTGTTAATAAATCTAATTTATTTCCAACGATAATAGAAATAAAATCTTCAGAATAATTTTGAAGGTTTTCTAAAAATTCTTGCTTGATATTCTCTAAGGTTTCAATCGGTTTAGATAAATCAAAGACAAATAAAGCAACATCAACATTCTTAAAGAAAGCTGGATTGAAAGGATTGAATGATCTTTGACCTCCGAAATCCCATATATTAACTCTGATTGTTGTTGCTTTCTTTGTTAATACATAATCTTTTCTTATAGTAATACTTCCTATAGTTGGTAGATATTCACTCGAAATCTCATTACCTATAAAAGCGTTAACTATTGAAGTCTTTCCTACTCCTCCTTCACCAAGAAGGATTAGTTTTAAATCAATAGTCCTGTTCAAATTAAAAACGCCTTTTATTTTAAAAAGAAATTTAGTGTTTACTCAAAATTTATTTAATTCTTAAAATCTAAATAGGACACATATATTTAAATTTATTTTTAAACAAGCTCTTGTTATTAATTTTAGATTATTTTAACGTGTTTTTATCCATAAAAAATGAGCATTGGTGTTTCTTAGAACTCCTTTTAAATGGTTACAAACTTTTTATAATCTCTATATTTTATCCACTTAATATTATTAAAAATATTAATTATGGTAAGTAGTGGTATAAGAAAATGGTTTTAAAAACAAAAATAACTGAAATGTTTGGAATTAAACATCCTATTATTGCTGCTCCTATGGGTCCGTTTTACACAAAAGAATTAACAGTAGCAGTTTCTGAAGCTGGTGGACTTGGAGTATTAAGCCATACAAACCTTTTTGGAAAAAATAGTCTAGAAGAAATGAAATCAAATATGGAGTATGTGGTTGAACATACTGATAGACCGTTTGGGTTTAATATAAGAACCTCAAGATTGCAGTTAGATGCTCCAGGGCTCTGCAGAGGAATTTCAAGATTTATAATGGATAATCCAAGAATAAAAGAACAATGTCTTTATGCAGTAACCAGCGCAGGGTCCCCAAAAACATTACCTAAAGCTAAAACATATCAAAAATTAAAAGAAAGTGGTTCCAGAATTAAACATTTCCATGTAGCACCTGCTTTATGGCTTGCTGATAAATGTGTAACATACGGAGTTGATGGAATGGTTGTTACTGGTTGGGAGGGTGGAGGACATCAAAGCTATGAAAGGATTAGTACATTAGTTTTATTACAGCAAGTTACAAAAAAGTATCCAGAAATTCCAATAATAGCATGTGGAGGCTTTGGGAATGGAGAAGGGTTAGCGTCGGCTTTGGCTATGGGAGCAGGAGCTATTGCGATGGGTTCAAGATTTATTGCTTCAATAGAAAGTGAATTCCATGATAATTATAAAAATATTATTCCATCTGCAAAAGCTGATGATACAATATGGGTAACTGGAGTTCTTGGTCCAATTCGTCTTTGGAAAAATAATTATTCCTTACACCACGGAGTTATATCAAGTAAAGAGGAAAAAATGGCCTTAGAAGCACAAATAACACCAGAAATAGCTATGAAAGATCAAAAGCATTATGAAATGACATATGAAGGCAATATTGAAGATGGTGCTGTTCTTTTAGGTCAAAGTATAGGTATAATTAGTTCTATAGAAAGTGTTCAAGACATTATTAATAATATCGTAAGTATTGCCGAAAAAAGATTAAAAGAAGCAAGTAGCTGTATTGCCTGATTTTATGCAATGCTTATATTTTTTTTTATCTTATACTATTTTAATTAAAACTACTTGATGAAGAATGAATTCAAAGAAAAAAATACAGTTAATTGCTGAAGTTTAGGATCATTATGATGAAGGTGTTTGCTTTTATTGCGGAAGCACCCTAAATGGTGACATGGAAGTCGATGACTTTGATGCTGGTTATCCAGACGATTGGTGTCCCGATTGTTGTGAAAGTATTGATCCTGATGATGATTGGGAAGAAGCATGTTTAGAAGCAATTGATAAAGTTATACATGACAAGAAATTCGAACCTTAAGAAAATCAATTCATGATGATTAAAATGTTCGATAGACAAGAAATTGGGCCATATGATTATATTGAGTATTTTAAGAGAAATACAGCTCTATTAGTATCAATGGATAAAAACGGAAAATTGAATGTTATGGCTTTAGATTGGAAGACTATTGAAGAGTTAGATGGTAATGTTGTCATTAGAGTACAAGTAGCTTATAATCGATATACTTATCAATTACTTACAGAAGGAGTCAATGAATTTACTGTAAATATACCTTCAGATGATATTTATAGTGCATTAGACATAGCAGGTTCCTATTCAGGAAGAAATACTGATAAAATTAAACAAGCAAAATTAGAAACAATTTCAGCAAAAAGAACAAGAGTACCTACATTAAAAAGGAGTCTTTTAAGTTATGAGTGTCAAATTGTTTATGCATGTAAATCTAATATGAGTAGTCATCACTATTTTTATGGCAAAATCCTAACTGCTTATGCTACTAATGATATAATAAAGTAACTTTTTTCATTTATTATAATCAAAAGCAATCATCCAAGGTTTTTGAAAATTAATTTTATAAAGTCTAAAAAATTCAAAAAAATAGATATACATAATTAAAGGCGATAAAAAGCATTGAAAAATGAAGAAACAGTAACAAATAATTATAAAGGGCGTCTTACACCCCGAGCTATTTTATCACTTTCAATAATTGGGTTATTTTCTGCTCTTATTTGCATATTAACGATGATAATTTCAATTCCAATTCCAGCTACTCAGGGTTTCATTAATATTGGGGATGCTGGAGTTATGATTTGTGGTTTATTATTTGGTCCAATAATAGGAGGATTTTCTGGAGGGATAGGTTCAGCGTTAGCAGATCTTTTTTTGGGATATACCATATATGCCCCTGGGACTTTAATAATTAAAGGTTTAGAGGGTTTTATAGTAGGAATCATCGCGAACCCTAAAAAGTATTATAAAAAAGTGAATTATCGAGACTTCTTAGCTGTCTTAACTGGAGGTTTAATAATGGTATATGGTTATTTTTTATATGAAGTATTCGTGTTTGGTTTATCAGCTGCATTTTATGAACTTATTTTAAATGGTTTAATCCAGTTTGGATTAGGAGGGTTGGTCGCACTGATATTTATAAGTACTGCTAGAAAACCTATAATTGATAATTTACCACAAGTATTTGATAAAATCTTTATATAAACCTAAGAAAGTAAAAAAATAGATTTAAAAATTAGAATAAGTCATAAATTTATTTCCTGACCCTAAACTGTAAAGTTCAAATTTTGATCCTCGTTTTGTCTCACAGAACATTTGAATCATCGGAAATAAGTAAATCTGAGTCGTAATTTGGGAATCCTTATCTTTTTCATGTCTTTTATAATCATTTCTCGCAGCTCCAATAGTTTTACTTATATTTTTGTTCATATATCCAAGAGAAGCCTCAGCTTTGGACTCTAATTCTTTGAAATCATTGAATCTAATTCCTTCTACCTCTTCAATCATTTTATGAAGATCTTCTCCGATTTCTTTTTCATATTTAGTTTGAGCACTGCTATGTAATACAGGAATGCCAGATACTACTGTTTTGAAAGGAACAGGAAGAATTTCGTATTTATACATGTTTTTATGTCCTCCACATTCTTTACATGGCTCAGTTCTGTTTCCAGTTCCATAACAGGCACCACATGGATAAGAAAATGGTTTCTTCTCTTTATTTTGTTCTTCATTAACTAAAACTGTAAAAGTTTCCTCTATTTTTCCAGTTCCTTTACAAGTCTTACATTTATTTTCTAAATACCCTTTACCTCTACAATTCTTGCAGGGAACTGCTTGAATTGACTCAAATTGAGGGACTTTTTCCTCACCTTTCCAATTTTCTTTATTTATCTTAGTAGCACCTTTAAAGGAATAGAATTGTTCTCTACCCACTCTAGGGGCAGTTACTAAATTTTCTTCTTTCCCCGTTGGAGCGGGGCCAAGAGATTTTTTAACAGCAAAATATATAGCCGCTTCTTTCATAGTATCCTTAACATATTCTGCTGCGCTTATAGCATCTAAAGAAAAAACAGCGCCTTTAGTTCCAAATTGCTTTTCCATCTTTTTTCGATCTGTTCTAGCAGCTTTTTGTTTCCATTTTTCAAAGATTTCGTCAAGATTAGGGGTTTTAATTCTTACTGACAATTTTTTATCACATATAACGGTTTTTTAAATATTTCATTAACTTTATTTAATTGATTAAGAATTATAAAAATATAAAATAGAATGATTTATAATCTTTATATAGAAGAAAATAATTAATAAAAACAAATAAAAGAGAAAAGTCGAATAAGAAATGTCTGCTGAAGAACGTCAATCAGTTGAATACTTCTTACAATGGATTCAACAGGGCGGTTTAGGTCAATGGTTGGAGCATTTCCTAAATCAAGGGGATGAAGTAAAACTCAAACAAATTAAAGAGGTATATGATAAAATAAAACATGTGTTTGGGTTTTAATTCTTAATTTCTTTTTATTATCTATTTTTCTGAATAATCTACTTCAAATTAGAAAATTTGATTTGGTAGTTTTCATTTTTTCTTTTAATATTTAAATACTTTAATGGTTTCATATTTGAGTATTCCCTTAAGAAATTTTTTTATAGTATTTGATAAAAACCGTGATCATAAAAAGGAAATGCTTTTTAATATTAATTTCTTTTATCTTAAATCATTTAAGAAAAAACAGTTTACATTTTCTTATGTAAATGAACCATTTTTTAGGGGAACGGCTATTTTTGGTTTAGATTTTAGAAATAAGATAAGACCCCTAAATTTTAATAAAATTGAGAAAGATGGAAGTTCACAACCAATTAATCCACGTTTATTAAGAAAGTTCATTTTGTCAGATAAAAACAAATTTATCGCCTTTTCAAGTCAAACTCCCTCTCAAGACGTTTTGCCAGTGAAGGAAATGCTAAAAGGATTTCAATATAATACGGAGAGTATTATTAGTTTAACTTTATGCAATTCCTGTATGGAAAAACATAGATTCACTCTATTAAATCAAAATTTGCAGATTAAATCTTATAAAGATCAAACTATTTGTTCTGAATGTGCTTTTGATATAGTATTAAATAGAATTAAACTTACTGGGTTACTTTCTCAAGAAAAAATAAGCCCTAAATTAAAAAATTTTATTCTGCATTTAATATTCAAATTTAGAGACATTAAAAAAGTGTTAGAAGCATTTAGACCAGATTTTGATCCAATAACCAACAGAGAAATAACCCTATATGATATTGAGAAAACTCCTTCAATTAGTAAGAAATATCTTAATCAAAAAATAGAGGATTTAGAAATACCTCTGAGTTTTAAAAACATATTAACTAGCTTGAAGTTACAGACTTTATTGCCAATCCAAGCTATTTCCATTGAAAAGGGTTTACTAACGGAACGGAAGAATCAATTAATTATGGCTCCTACAAGCGGAGGAAAGACTTTAGTAGGAGAATTAGCAGGAATCTCAAATGTTGTAAATGACAGAAATGCGAAATTGTTGTATCTAGTGCCAATTGTAGCCTTAGCAAATATAAGAACTGAAGAATTTAAAGAAAAATATAATGCTATTGGTTTAAAAATAATTAAAAGAGTTGGAGAATCTCTATTTGGAAAAAAAGACGATGATGATATTGAAGATTTAGTTAATGCTCATGTAATTATTGCTACTTATGAATCAATTGACTATATTTTAAGGAGTGGTAAAAAAGAGCTCTTAGGTAATCTTGGTACAATAATTATTGATGAAATTCAAACTTTGATAGATTCAGAGCGAGGTTTTATTTTAGATGGATTGATTTCTAGGTTAAAAACACAATTTAATTCTCAATTTCTATATTTAAGCGCAACCTTAGGTGAGCCAGAATTATTAGCTGTAAAATTAAATTGCGAACTAATTAAATATAACAATCGCCCAGTTCCTATTGAGCGCCATTTATTACTATGCCAAAATGAAGCTCACAAGCAAAAGTATATATCGAGATTAATAAGAGCGGCTTTTTCGATGAAGTCAGAATATGGCTTCAAAGGTCAATCTATTGTTTTTACAAATACTCGTAAAAAATGTGAATCGATATCAGCTTATCTACAAAAAAAGGGTATCAATGTACTGGCTTATCATTCAGGTTTAACAAATGAAGAACGAAAAGTTATTGAAGAAAGATTTCAAAGTCAGAGAATATACGGTGTAATAGCAACTGCAGCTTTAGCGGCAGGGGTAGATCTTCCAGCTCGTCAAGTTATTTTTGAGTCTTTAGCAATGGGTATAAATTGGTTGAGTGTAGCGAGTTTTGAACAGATGGTGGGGCGTGCCGGTAGGCTGAAAAAGCATGAAAAGGGTCTAGCGTACATATTGGTGGAACCTGGAAAGGTATATTCCCCTAAAATGAAAAGTACTGAAGAAAATATTGCGATAAAGTTACTAAGTGGGAAGATTAAAGATTTTGAGCTCATCCCTAATGAAGATAAATCTCAAACAGAAATTCTTGCCTTTATTGCAATGTTTAATCATTGGATTCTTAAGGAAAAAATCTATGATTTCTATAATTACTTAATTAATACCAATTTTAATTTAGAAGAGATTATAAAAAATCTAATTTCTCTTAAATTGATTCGAATTAAAGAAGATTCGGCAATAAAAACAACCCGTTTAGGAAAAGCTATTGCTAATTCTTTTTTAAGTGTAAATGATAGCCTTGAGATAATTAATAAATTAAAATATAAATTGCAAAAGCCTATAGATATTGCTTTAGAATTAAATATTCTCAGAAATGTATATTTGTCTAAAAAAGTAGTAGCAGATTTATCTATCAATGCTAATATGAAGTATTTTTCAAATAATTTATTCAGTGCAAGTGTACTATCTCTAATGAATGCTGAGTATGTAAGAAAGAGAAAAACATTTTCACGTGATTTTATAGACTATATTATGAAATTAACTACAGACATTTTTAATTGCAATTGTAATGATAATCCCTATTGCGATTGTGGACGTTTGAATCTAGTAAAACTGATCCTAAATTTGAGAGTTACAGAAAATATGACTATTGAAGAAATTTCGAATTATTTATCTGAACAATATAAGATTGCGGTTTTTAAAGGAGACCTTATTGATTATTTAGAGAATTTAATTCATAATCTGGAAAGTATTAAAAATATTGCTGAAGGTTTATCAAATTTAGATGAAAAATATGTAAAAGAACTTATAGAAATTCCAAATTTAATTGAAAAAATCAAATATTAAGTAGTATGGATTTCTACAATATCATAATCTTTTAATCTGTAATTTAAACCAACCTTCTTACGCTTCTGACGTACTCCTTCACGGATAACAACTGCGTGTTCAAAATTTTCATAAAAACTTCTATGAATCTTCTCAGCGGTATCCTTTACAGTAGCTCCTTTATCCATAAGTAAGGGTTTATTAGCAATAATTCCTCCACTCATAGTATATATTCGAATTTTATTTAAAAATTTTAAGATTACCTCGCCAAAATCTTTTGGAAAATTTCCTTTATGAAAGCTCGTTCCTAAGATTATAGGAAATTTATTCAAGTATTTTCTTTCTAAAATTTCAAAAGTCTCCTGTGTGTGAGGAAGATCTCCTTTAGTTCCTATAATTATTACTTTTTTATATACTACGGATGGAGTTAAAACATCTATAATATCATCAAGAGTAAATTCTCCATAAATTTTTACGATTCCATTGCGTATTCCATTCTCATTTACAACCTCCCTAATTCTTTCTGATAGCTCTTCTATTTTATCTATATTTCTCGCTTCTTTGGTCATATATAAGACTTGAACTTTATTTGCCCCTGTTTTCTCAATTGTGAGAGGTGGTGGAGATTGATTTATCCGAATATCTGCCTTAGATAATTCATTTAATAATAATTCCATCTGTTCTTCAATATTCCTTGATAGATCTATACATATACATAATAGATCTGCAGATCTGAGTTGTGAGAGAATTTCTTTTCCATTACCAACACCATCAGAAGCACCTTCCATAATGGAAGGCATATCTACAATTTGAAATCTAATGTTTTGGTACTTATAAATACCAATTTCTGGAACAGGAGTGAATTTACCAATCTTATCATATGCAGCACCAGTTAAATAATTTAAAAGAGTTGTTTTTCCTACTCCAGGAGTATTATAGCTACTAATTAATATTATTTGAATTCCTTCTTTTTTTATTGAAAATGGACTAACAATTTTTTGGGTGCTTTTTTGTTTTTGTCTTCGATCTTCTAATTCCCTTTTCATCTTTGCTAAACGAGATTTATTAAGAGCAATAATTTTTTCTG
>SMTZ1_10005348_pt1 | contig 16501 bp, 17 predicted proteins | sample DeeMarSWOR136_30_FD_25667 | JGI IMG/M metagenome (IMG submission 25667)
TAGAAGCAATATTCTTTACGCAGGTTACATTGACCTACTCCCTTGCGTTGTTGTAACCTGAACGTATAACATGAGTGAAATCGTCTCCACGAGGTTCCGACTATCCCCAAAGGAGAGTAACTGTGCCTGTTATTCGTGATATTTGCCTATGTTTGACTGTAAGTGTACACCTGACCCACCAAGGAATGATGGTACCGCTTAAGTCAGGCCCCTTAGTTGCGCCCATGGGTCCTGAAGTGACAAAATGAACCCGCGCTGAGGTCTGTGAACAGTGTGGTTTGAAGCAAACCTGCCACTATTCACAGGCGCATTGCTAGCGGGGGCTGACCAAGACAAGGGAGAAATATGGCGAGGTATATTGTAAATTTTCAGCCGCTTGGTCGACGAGGAAGATGCGAGGATAGTGATTCACTCTTGACCTTTGCCCGAAAGCTAGGCGTGGGTATCGTCAGTATATGTGCTGGTAAAGGAACCTGCCACTCATGCAAGTTGCGTATCACAACCGGAATTGTTTCGAAGCCGAGTGCCATTGAGCTAAAGTTGTTCTCCCGGCAAGAGCTTGAAGATGGCTGGAGGTTGGCTTGTCAGACCTATCCTCGAAGCAATGTTACCGTGAGTTTGCCCGACGAGTCACTGACCGCCCCGCAGCGCATGCAGGCTGAGGGACTGCAGATAGCTGTCCCGCCAGAACCACTGGTTAGAGCCTACCAGGTGAAACTGGCAGTGCCGACTCTGTCTGACCCGCAGGCTGATGCCGATCGTCTTCTTAAATCTGTAAACCGGCAGCACCGGCTAAAATGTGACCGGGCCGATATTGAACTACTGCGAAATCTCTCCCCCCAGTTACGGGCCCAGGATTGGCAATGTCAGGCTACGGTACGTGTTAACGAAGTAGTGTCAATTAGCCCTTGGCCTAGTCGCCAACTCGGGCTAGCCGTAGATTTGGGCACCACCAAGATTGCTGGCTATCTTGTTGACCTGAACGACGGCCATGCCATAGCAACCAAGGGGATAATGAACCCCCAGATTAGCTATGGAGAGGATATCATCAGTCGCATTACCACAGCTGTAAACTCTCCGAGTGAAGGCATTCAGCTGCAAAGACTAGCCTTGGAAGCACTTAAAGAACTGGCTGCTGATTTATGCACCGAGGTTGAGGCTAGTCCTAGTGAAATCGTCGAGGTTGTGGTGGTCGGCAATACCGCCATGCACCACCTGTTTCTTGGCCTACCAGTAGTACAACTAGCGTATTCTCCCTTCGTTCCGACAGTCAGCATGGCCATGGATATCAAGGCTCGCGATTTGGGCTTACATTTTGCTCCAGGCTCCTATGTGCACCTGCTACCTAACATTGCCGGTTTCATCGGGGGTGATCACGTTGCCATGCTACTGGCTACGCTGACGCGGTATACAGAGGAAACACAGCTAGCCGTTGACATCGGAACGAATACCGAAGTCTCACTAATTGCTAATGGGCAAATAACGAGTGTTTCCTGTGCCTCGGGACCTGCTTTCGAGGGTGGCCACATTAAAGATGGTATGCGAGCCGCCAGCGGTGCTATCGAACGGCTACGCCTGGAGAATGACCGGGTTGAGTACTATACTATCGATGGAGAACCCCCAGTTGGTATTTGTGGGTCTGGCATTCTGGATGCAATGGCACAGCTCTATCTGCACGGCGTTATTGATGAACGTGGGCAGATAAAGGATAACCACCCACGGGTACGCACGGTTAGAAAACAGCGCGAGTTTGTGCTTGTTGACAAGGAGGAGCAAGCTAGGCAGACTTCAATTGTAATCACCCAGCAGGATATAAGGCAATTGCAGTTGGCTAAGGCTGCGATTCGAACCGGCATCCAGATACTGCTAGAAAAGAATGATGCCACGGAGGGCAACATTAAGCAGATCATTATTGCAGGGGCGTTTGGTAGTTACATCGACGTAGCCAGTGCGATAACTATTGGTATGCTACCACCATTACCCCAAAGCCGATTCCGGCAGGTAGGTAATGCAGCCGGTATGGGAGCGCAGTTAGCTTTAGTATCCTGTAAAAAGCGAACTGAAGGTAAAGATATCGCATCCCGCGTTCGTTATATTGAATTGAGTACCGCCCCCAACTTTATGCAGACTTTCATGAAGACAATGTGTATAGGAGCTATTGGCCAAAGCACAATTGAAGGAGGACTACGCTAGTGCAAACCAGACTTACAGGCAAGACAAAAGAGGTGGTCATTTCAAATGAGCATCCTACCGTACTTATCGGTGAACGGATAAACCCCACGGGTAAGAAAAAAATGGCACAAGCACTTAAGAATGGTGATCTGGAACTTGTTAAGCAAGAGGCAATAGCTCAGGTACAGGCCGGCGCTGATGTGATTGACATCAACGTGGCAACCTTTGGAGTCGACGAAGTAAGTATGCTGCCACAAGTGGTAAGGCTGGTAATGGATACCGTAGATACGCCAATATGTATTGATAGTTCTAACCCCAAGGCTTTGGAGGCGGCGCTCAAGGTCTATAAAGGAAAGCCACTACTTAATTCGGTTACTGGAGAAGAGCGTTCTATACAGCAGGTTTTACCTTTAGCCAAAGAATATGGGGCAGCGGTCATTGGTTTGGTACAAGATGAAGAAGGTATCCCCACTGATCCAAACCAGAGGCTAGCGATTGCGCAAAGAATCGTGGAACGTGCTGAGGCAATTGGTATTCCTCGTCAGGATGTGGTCATTGATTGCCTTGCCTTCGCTTTGGGAGCTGATCCCAAGTCTGGATTAGTTACCCTTGAAACTATTCGCCGAACCAAGGCTGAACTGGGAATGAATCTAACCCTCGGCGCCAGCAACGTCTCCTTCGGACTGCCTGACCGTGATCTCCTTAACAGCACATTCACCGCGATGGCAATTGCGGCAGGGTTGACCTGCCTCATTGTGGATGTAGCTAAGGCTCGTCCTGTAATTCTAGCCGCTGACCTTGTGTTGAGCCGCGACAGTTATGCGCGACGTTATGTCAGTGCTTACCGACAGCGCCAGCATACAGAGGGCTAACTACACCGGCGCAACGCAAGTCTGAATGAGCTAAACCTGTAGAGTATAAAGCTTTCTATGCCCTTTTCCTATTTGCCAACCAATCTAATTGCTAGCTCCATCCCTTGGGGCGGATATGGATAAGAAGGTTCTTCTCATGCCAACTTTTGTGGCGTACTCTGATTGTATACTCCCCGGTAGAAGTTATCTCAATATTGAGGTCATAACGTGGCTCTTTCACCCAGTGCCCGCGGAAGATATCAATGATATCACCCTTCGGATCAATAACCTCGCCCGTCCAGTCAAAGCTCCAGTCCTGTGCTTTAAATTCACCACTAATCTCAATGAATCCCTCAATTATGTCACCTTTTTCCAGGGTGTTTGTAAAGGTGGCGGTAGAATAAGAAAAAGTAGGTTCAGGCATGATGGTGGTTATCTCCTGGAAGGCAGCGGCAAAGACAGCTACTGCTTCTTTGTCCGAGTCCATGATAATGCTGACTGTCGGGTCAGAGCCGGAGACATCTCCTGACCAGGATACGAAGTCATAACCATCCGCAGGAGTCGCTACGATTGTCACCAAGCTACCTGAGTCATAAAGCTCACTCGTCGGACTAACGCTTCCGCCCTCTGTCGGACTGGCAATGACACTAAGAAAGTAGCGTTTCAGCGGTGTCTCCGTAGGTGGCACTGGAGTTGGCTCTGGCTGCGTTGGAGCTGGCTGTGGCTGCGTTGGAGTTGACTGTGGCGGCGTTGGAGAGGGTTCTTGCGTCGTCGGCTGAACACAGCCAACTATATACATCAGCAACAATAAAGGGACGAGTAACGCATAAGCGGAGAGAACCAGTAATCTCTTAATTATTTAGGTTGCCTCCCCAGCCGTTTTCACTTTCTACAGGCTCAGGATATATCTGACGTTCGGACTAACCAGCCAGTGCCAGTATTCAATAACAGCATATCTCAATCGTTGCTTAAAGAGTAGTGCCTATCACAGAAATTGGCTTAAAGTAATCCTCAACTAGGCTTATACATTTTCAGAAAAGACTGATACACCCTCAAACCCTCTTCAAACTTCACCGACCTCGTATACCTTAATACCATACTCTGTTAACGATATGCACCCAATCTATGCCTAGTCGCCGACATGTATTCTGCCCCAGATAGCGATAGCCCGTACCAGAGACTCAATATCGTCATACTCGGGTGCCGTTTCAACTTCGAAGCAACTTCTTGTACAGTTTTCCAGTATGAGACCAGTAACACTTTCAATAGCAGAGCGTACTGCCGCCAATTGGGTGATGATACTCTCGCATTCACGATCATTTTCAATCATCTTCTGGACACCTCGGATCTGGCCCTCAGCCCTCTTAAGACGCTTGACCAGTGTCTCTTTAGGTACTACTTTTTCACTCATCTTCCCCTCCCTATGTAGATTAGTTTGATCCAAGCTATTGACATATGGTACCCCTGTAGGGTATTATACATCCTTGGGTATTATCACTAATCTATACTATCGCATTACCATCGCATCACACAACAACTAATCCGGCTGTAAGTTCGTGTCTGGAGTAGCAGATAGTGGGTGAATTCGAGCCACAGATAGTTGGTTTCTTCTGTAATTGGTGTTCCTATAACAGTGGTGATCTATCTGGCATCTCACAAACAGAATATCCATCCAATGTGAGGGTGATACGGGTGATGTGCTCAGGTAGGATAGACGAGAGATTCATACTGGAGGCATTTATTGCTGGTGCGGACGGCATACTGATTTGTGGCTGTCAGCCGGGAGACTGTCACTACCAGAACGGCAATTTGAATGCTAGAAGAAGAGTCGCCGGGTTGAGCCCTTTCCTAGACATTTTAGGCATCGGTAAAGATAGAGTCAGGCTAGAATGGATACCGCCATCTGAAGCTTCAAAGGTAGCTGATATAATCCAGGGTTTTACACATATGATAAAGCAGCTCGGGCCAAGCCCGTTTAAGAAAGGGAAAGGACAACGTTGCCTATCCACTACGTGATTGGTGGTTAAGGGAGGCTTCTAGAGAGGAGATAATTAGGGTAGACAGCGACTAACATGTCACCTAATTATGTTTCGGTAACATAAGAGTGAAAAAGGGGGTACAGTATGGCTAAAATAGCAATTACCTGTAACAGTGCCGAACCAAACAGTGTTTTCTCAACCTTCATTCTGGCTTCTGCCGCTGCGGCATGTGGCGACGACGTGGTGATATTTTTCACCGTTGGTGGGGCGCCAGCTATGGTGAAAGGTGAGCTTGAGAAGATGAATGGCGGCAAAGGGCTGCCGGATCTAATGGAACTATATGAGGGTTTCTGCGTCTTGGGGGGCAAAATAATAGTCTGCGAGCTTGTACTGGGCGTTAAGGATTTAAAGGCGGAGGATTTGAGGGAAGGTGTGGAAATAACAGGGGCCACCTCGTTCTTAGGTGAAATCAGTGATGCCCAGCTAACCTTCTCTTTCTAGAATACAATAATTAAAAAAGGAGACGAACATGGCCGTACACACTTTGGATGTCCTGGGGCTTAAGTGTCCCCAACCAGTGCTCAAGTTAGCCGCAATGGCTAAGCAGATTCCTCCCGGAGATACTGTAGAGGTGCTGGCTGACTGCGAGTCTTTCCCCAAGGATCTGCCGGCATGGTGTGCCAAGACAAAAAAGACCCTGCTTTTCTGTGTGGATGAAGGGGGAGGGAAGTTCAAGGCACAAATTCAATTCTAACTTGGGGGTATTTATGGAGGAAGGATTTACACCCAAAATAGTTGGGTTCCTTTGCAACTGGTGCTCCTATGCTGGCGCTGACCTTGCCGGGGCAACAAAGCTGGAAGTCCCTTCGGAGCTCTCAGTTATCAGGGTGATGTGTTCTGGTAGAGTTGACCCGGTTCTTGTTGCCACTGCCCTCCTGCACGGAGCCGACGGTGTGCTTGTTGCTGGATGCCACCCCGGTGATTGCCATTATAGAGAAGGAAACTACTACGCTCGTCGCAGATTCGCCCTTCTCAAGAAGACCCTTGAGACCTTGGGGCTGGATTCGGAAAGGCTCATGCTCGCCTGGATATCAGCATCTGAGGGACAAAGATTCAAAGAAGTAACTAACGAATTTGCCGAGCATATTAGGCAAATGGGCCCCAACCCTATGAGAAAGAAGATTTCACTATGAATGGTGAAAGCGAGATGAACAATAGAGAAAAAAACGATCCGGTGGTGGTTATTGGGGGTGGTATTGCCGGTATTGAGGCAAGCTTATTACTGGCTAATTCAGGAAGAAAGGTATACCTCGTTGAAAAGACTTCGTATATAGGTGGCAACGTAATAAAGTTTGAAGAAGTCTACCCAAACATGGATTGTGCTACCTGTATGATAGCCCCGAAACAGCAGGAGCTACTGGCTAACGAAAATATTGAGCTTTTAACACTCAGTCAGGTTGAATCCGTCAGCGGCTCCGCCGGAGACTTTTCAGTAGGAATCAAGAAAAAGGCCAGATATGTTGACCTAGAAAACTGTATTGGATGTGGTGCCTGCTATGAGCCCTGCACGGTAGAAGTAGATAACGAATTTGAAGAAGGGCTCTCAAAAAGAAAGGCAATATATATTCCTTGTGCTGGGGCTCTCCCCAATGTCCCCGTCATTGACACTGAAAACTGTCTACACTTCAAGGGACAGATTTGTCAAGCCTGCCAAGAAAGCTGCGTGTTCGAAGCTATTGACTTCAGCCAGCAGGACGAGGAGCTCCAACTTAAGGTTGGAGCTATTGTTATTGCTACCGGCTTCAAATCATTTGACCTTAGTGAAACTACGCAATATGGGTATGGGAAACTTGGTGATGTCTACTCCGCTATGGAGGCGGAAAGAATGTGCGCCTCTAACGGGCCCACTGAGGGGCAAATTCTTCTCAAAAATGGTAAGCCCCCTGAGTCGGTAGCCATTATTCACTGCGTAGGACGGGAAGAGAAAGGCTATTGCTCCTCGGTATGCTGTATGGCTTCACTCAAGCTTTCGCACTTCTTTAAGAAGAAGTTGCCCGAAGTAAAGATAACTCAATTTTACTCCGACCTTTGTATTCCAGGTAAAGCCAACCAGAAGTTTTACGAAGAGGTTCAGGAAAGCGGGGTTGATTTTATCCGGGCTACCGTGACTGAAGTTTCAAGCTCAGGAGAAAAACTGGCTCTCAAGTATAAGACTGAGGATGGCCAAGAGAGCACCTTAGCGGTAGATATGGTTATTCTTAACCCAGCGCTTGAACCGGGAGCCGACTCATCGAAGCTGGCAGAGATGCTAGGTATCCCTCGAGGCAAGGCCGGGTTTTTCAGTGAAAAGGAACCAGACCTTACTTCTGTAGCTACAGCACAGGACGGCATATTCATCGCCGGGTGTGCCCAAGGCCCCAAAGATATTGCTGAGACGGTAGCTGAGGCAGAGGCAACAGTGGGCAGAATACTCTCATTATCAAAATAGAGGATATCAGATGGCCAAGAAGATAGGTATATATGTTTGTGAGTGTGGAGCCAATATTGCCGAGAAGGTGGATATTGACCAAGTAATTACTGCAGTCTCTCCTCTTAAGGACGTGGAAGTTGTCGAGAGACACAAACTTCTATGTTCTGAGGGTGGAAAGGAATTCCTGAAGCAAAGCATTGAAGAACATGGCTTAACGCATCTGGTAGTTGCCGCTTGCTCACCAAAGCAGCATGAAGTTACCTTTATGAGTGTATGTGAACAGGCAGGTATTAATCCGCAACTATTCCAACTTGCCAACATACGCGAACAGTGTGCTTGGGTCACACCGGACGGAGAAGAAGCCACCGACAAGGCAATAAGACAAATAAGAGCCGCCTTCAGCCGGGTGCTCTATCATAAGCCCCTTGAGAGCAAAGAGGTAGAGTGTAATCCTGATGTGCTAGTAATCGGTGGGGGCATTGCTGGGATTAGGGCCAGCCAAGCACTGGCCGCACCAGATAGGAAGGTCTATCTGGTGGAGAAAGCCCCTTCACTGGGAGGCAAAGTAAGAAGCTTCAGCAAGCTGTTCACCAATATGGAATCAGGCTTGACCCTGATGGAACAGGAACTAAAGAGCCTTCAAGAAAATGAAAATATCGAGGTGCTTACAGAGAGTAAAGTGGAGCAGATTTTAGGCTTTCTCGGAAATTTTGAGGTAAAGGTGAGGAGAAAGGCAGAAGACAAAGACCTAGACTTCAATGTTGGGGCAGTGGTGCTGGCTACTGGGTTTGAGCTGTTTGACCCTAGAGGGCTTCCTCAATACGGATATGGGAAGTTGGACGATATCTACACAAGCTTAGAGTTTGAAGAGATGAACCTCCCCGGCGGACCCACCGGCGGTAAAATCCTCCTCAAAAACGGTAAGCCTCCTGAGTCGGTAGCCATTATCCACTGTGTGGGCCGGGAAGAAAAGGATTATTGCTCCAAGGTATGTTGCCTTTATTCACTCAAGTTTGACCGCATGCTGAAATCCCAAATTCCTCAAATTAAGGTATCACATTTTTACTCCGACCTTTGTATCCCAGGTAAAGCCTACCAGAAGTTTTACGAAGAGACAAAAGAGCTAGGAATTGAGTTTGTCCGCTCGGCGAAAACCGAGGTTACCAGCAACGGAGAAGGGACGACCATCAGCTACGAAACCGAAGCGGGCTCAAAAGGCAAATTAGCTGTAGACATGGTAATCCTTATCCCGGCGATGGAGAGTAGCAGCGATGCGCGGAAGTTTGCCGAAATGCTCAACCTGCCTCAAGACGAAAAGGGATTCTTTGCTGAAGAGCACCAATTACTATCTCCGGTGGCATCTGCTGTGGAGGGAATATTTGTTGTCGGTTGTGCTCAAGGACCCCAGAGTATTTCCGAGTCGATAGTTCAAGCCGAGGCTGCTACTGGGAAGATACTCTCGGCGCTGGTTCCAGGCCGAAAATTGGAATTAGAAGTTAGAACGTCTGAGATATCCGAAAGCTTCTGTACTGGATGCAAAACCTGCATCTTGGTCTGTCCCTATGGCGCCATCACCTTCGACGAGGCAAAGACGATCTCCGTTGTAAATGAGGTGTTGTGTCACGGCTGCGGAAACTGCGCCGCCGCTTGCCCCTCAGGGGCAGTAAGCCTGAAGCATTTTACCTTTGGGCAAATCTATCAGGAGCTTAAGGAAGTGTTGCGGTGATTATCTGAGCTAAGCTCGTTAAGATTCGTATTTGGTCATACGGTACGTTTGGCCCTAGGTAGCTAACAAAAATATACAGAAAGGAGAAAGTGAAAATGGCGGATGAGGTGAAGGTTGACAAGACCCTTGATGTAAAGGGTGAAATCTGCCCCAACCCAGATGTGAGGACAATGACGACGTTGGAGAAGATGGAGAAGGGTCAGATTCTGGAGGTTCTGGTGGACTACCCCTTATCGGTGGAGCGTATCCCCAGAAATGTGGAGAACAGAAAGCACAAGGTGTTAAAGGTGGAACAGATTAGTGGACCTGAACACCGGATATTAATAGAAGCCAAAGCTAACAGAGAGTGAATCCCTCAGGCCTTTAGCTAAAGGCCTGAAAAAGTGATAAGGAGGAAGAATTGAATCCATTGATATTTACTGGCATCGCGGTTGGATTCGCCTTTGGCTTTGCCCTGCAGAGGGGTAGGTTCTGTATGAACTCTGCTTTCAGAGATATCATCGTAATGAAGGACCTTACCCTGCTAAAGGCAGTAGGTGTCGCCATTCTGGTGGCAATGATAGGTTTCGCCGTCATGGATAAAACCGGGGTGATAACCATAAGCCCGGTACCATTCTTCTGGGGCGCCCTGATGGTTGGTGGATTCGTCTTTGGTATTGGCATGGTGCTGGCTGGTGGGTGCGCCAGCGGCATCACCTATCGCCTGGGAGAGGGTATGATAGGGGCCATGATGGCTGTACTCGGCTTGACGCTCGTTGGGCTAATGACCAGCAAGGGCATCTTACACCCAGCTGTCACCGCTCTCAGGGAGGCAACAATGATAACCCTGGCTGACGGCTCAGCACCAACACTGGCTAATCTGGCCGGGGTTCCCTTCTGGTTGATGGCGTTGATTATCGCTGGCGTTGTCCTGATTGTCTGGGCAGCCGTAACTAAGAGGAACGGTGAGTCGACGGAGACGGGCGAGAAGGTCTCCGTTTACCAGAGTGTTTTCAAGAAAGGCTGGGGATGGAAAGCAGCCGGTATCGTAATCGGTGTCATAAACATAATCGCCTTCTACTCCTCGGCCAGTGCCGGCCGAATGTATCCCCTGGGTATCTGTGGTGGATACTGGTCAACCACTAATACCCTGATCACAGGTGTGAATCAAATGAACTGGCTGTCGGTAACGCTTCTCTCCACCATTCTGGGTGCTTTTGTCGCCGCTAAGATCGCCGGTGAATTTAAATTTCGAGCGCCAGCACCCAAGACACTGGTCCAGACCTTCTTTGGTGGCGTCATCATGGGTTTTGGAGCCGCCATGGGAGGAGGCTGCAACATAACCCACATCCTAAGCGGAGTGCCCCAGCTTGCGCTAAGTTCCATATTGGGCGGTGCTTTCCTCGTTTTTGGATGCTGGTTCATGGCATATTTTCTATTTATTAGGCCGATGAGGAATCTAGACTGAGAAAGGAAGGATAGCTATAAATGAAGATGAAGCGTGCCATGCTTGCATGGGGAATCATTGCGCTGGCATTGGTACCGGTATTCACGTTAGTCATGGCGAAAGAGGCGCCGCCAGCATCACAGTTTTACGTAATCGCCGCGGCGGCTGATGACTATCTGAATGACCCCGACACAGTACTTAACACTTCGTCCGAAGACCTTTTGCTCAAAATGCTCGCCGGTGAGCCGTATATTGTCAGTTTCCAAAGCGCTGAAGACTACGCCACGGGTCATGTCCCGGGAGCAATTAACATGTCTGCCAGCAGTCTGTTTAAGCCCGAGAGCTTGGCCAAGCTGCCTAAGGACGAGCAGATCACAGTCTACTGCTATACCGGTCACAATGGAAGCCAGATTACAGCTCTTCTCAACCTGTGCGGTTATGATGCAACTAATCTTACCTGGGCAATAATGGGATGGACTAAGGACATAGCTGTGGCAACAAAACAGTTTTCGAACCCGACCACAGATTTGCCTACTGAGACCACGATCAATGAGGCTACTGTAACCTACGACCTTCCCGCTGTTAATAATACATCGTCAACTGATGTATCGGAAATTATACGGGCGGCCTGTGATAACTATGTAAGTAATGGCTTCAAAAATATAAAGGCTGCGGACTTATATGCGTTGATTACCGATGAAGACCCGTCTAATGATCCGATTATACTTAGTGTCCGTAAAGCAGAGGACTATGCCAAAGGGCATATCCCAAGTGCGATTAACATAGAATTTCAGAGCATAGCCAAGATTGAGAATCTTCAAAAACTTAACCCGGATAAACAGATTGTGGCCTACTGCTATACCGGTCGCTCTGGCGGCCAGGCAACGGCAATCCTTAATGCGCTTGGCTATGATGCTGTCAATCTTTTGTGGGGGATTAGTGGTTGGACCACAGACCCGGACATCGCTCCCAAGAGATTTAGCCCAGACACGAGCGCGGATTATCCATTAGAAACTGGTGCCGGTGAAGAGGTGCCAGCGGCCCCAAGTGGTGATGGGGGATCGTGCGGCTAAGAAGATGTGGGGGATAGCGAAAACCTAGGGGAGTTAACATGACTCATACTGAGCAAGGTGCAATTTTCCCTGCGGACGGTGGCGTTAAGGAAGGAATTCTCGATTTCTTAAAACAGGCGCTTAGCAAGGGGTGCTTTGATGCTGTCCTCATCCCGGCTAAGGCACCTGGGGGTGATTCATTCGCCCACTTGCTAATCCGAGATGAATCACTATTGCAGGACGCCCTTCCTATATGCCCGGTTATGCCGGTGCAGGGAGCTAAAGCCCTTTCCAGCCTTACCAGGCTTGGGAAAGGAGACAAAAGAATAGCGGCTGTGATACGACCCTGTGAGTTGAGAGCGACAGTTGAACTGTTCAAACTCGGGCAGGTAGATTTGGAGAATATATGTCTCATTACTACCGATTGTCCCGGTGCGCTACCATTGGCTGATTGGGTTAAGGACCCAAAGAAAGCCGAAGAAGTATTTTCGGAAATTCTCAAGGGAGGGGCTGGTGAGAGCCTGCGGCCAGTCTGCCAGGTGTGTGATAAATTTTCTGCTACTGGTGCAGAAGACCTACATATAGGAACGCTGGGAACAAAAAGTGGCAGTATCCTTCTTATCCCCGGCAGCCCTAAGGGCAAGGATGTCCTGGATGGCATTGGTCTTCCCGTGGTAGGGGATATATCCCAGTGGCAAGAAACAATGAGTAGGTTAACCGAGGTGAGAAGGGGAAAGAGGGAGCAGGCTCAGAAGGAGCTTGGAGCCAGCGTTAGCGGTCTGGATAATTTACTTGATATCTTTATCAATTGCATAAACTGCCATAATTGTATGAGAGTGTGCCCCATATGCTACTGTCGGCAGTGTTTCTTCGACTCAAATAACATGAAATTTGAGTTTGAAGACTACCTTAAGAGAGCTGAGATGGCGGGTGGGCTAAGACTTCCCCCCGAGACCTTACTCTTCCATATTGGGCGTATGTTGCATATGTCCCTCTCTTGTGTATCATGCGGCGCCTGTGAAGATGCCTGTCCCACATCCATTCCGGTGGCACAGGTATTCAGCTTGGTAGCCGATAGAAACCAGAAAGCATTCGAATATACCCCCGGCAGGAGCCTTGATGAATCCCCACCACTGAGGGTCTACGGAGAGAAAGAATTCGAAGAAGTGGAGCAGTCTCATGCCGAGGCCTCCGCCAAACGGGAGGGGCAAGATGCCTAAGTTATTAAGAAGGTGTGCGGGAACTCCTCAGCCGTCTTTTAGAAAGTGGAAAAATCGATGGTGTTCTTACCCTTGTCCGTACGGGCAGAAACGGCGTTCTGACTTACTCACTTATTACTAATTCAGATTTGCTCGAAGAGGCTGTGCCACTTGCTCCTCTCATGCCGGCAAATGCCGCTAAGTTGCTCTCTCGCCTCACCTTAGTGGAACCCGCCGGCAGACCTATTGCTGTGGTAGTAAGGCCCTGCGAACTAAGGGCGCTTACCGAACTCACAAAACTAAATCAGGGGAGCTTGGACAACCTATTACTGATAAGCTCAACCTGCGCTGGGGTCTATCCACTCGAAATAGCTGTCGATGGGAATATTGAGGAGAAGCTCCCCCAATACTGGGAGGCAGCCAAAAAGGGTGAGATTCCCGCTGACATAAGGTCGGCCTGCGCCAGCTGTGTGCATCTAGTACCCTATAATGCTGACATGACGGTTAATTTGTTTGGAAACGAGGATGTGGATGAACAGTGTGTGATATATTTGAACACTGATAAAGGGGAGCAATTTGCAGCAGCCATCGCCACAGAGGTTATCGAAGGAGAAGTTGAGTCGGAAGTAATTGAAGGTCTGCGAAACAAAAGGGAAGCCCAAAAGAAAAAGCTATTTGATGAAATTAGCGTTGAAGGTCTTCATGCACAGAAGGTCTTCGACAAATGTATCGGTTGCCGTGGATGCAGTAAAGTCTGCCCGGTTTGTTACTGCCATGTATGCTTATTCGACTCTGGGGGCGATGAGCATGATTCACGTTACTACGAAACAGAACTAGAAAAAATGGGGTATGTACCAGTTCTTCCTAATACGGTGTTTTACCAGCTAGTAAGATTATTCCACGTAAGCACATCCTGCGTGGGGTGTGGCCTATGTGCCGATGTGTGCCCGGTTAATATCCCACTCTCGGTCGTTTCTCTGAAGACAAGCGAGTCAGTCCAGAAAGCATTTGATTACCTGCCAGGCAGAGATATTGAGGAAGGACTCCCTCTTGTCACATTCGAACCGGAAGAGTTTGCCGCACCCGCAGAGTAACAATAGCTTGTTATACTTTTATGGCTTTATATTCAGTCGATATCTTGAGTGAACTTATCTCGGCTTCCCCACAGAAGTATGGCGCAGGTTAAGGTCACCGCGGCCATAGCAGCACCTACAACCGAGAAGCCAGTATAGAAGCCGTAGTGGTCAATAAAATAACCTATCAACGGTGCTATCACGGGACCTCCCCGACTGCCCAGGTAGTAAACACCGAGTATCGTAGACCGTTTATGGGGCGAGGTGTGGCCAATAATGTATGCTTCAATCACTGGCATGCCGAGATGCATCGCCATACCAAGGATTATTAATACTGCGGAGAAGGCTGCACCCAAGGGCGCCAAGTTCTGTAGATAGATGGCTAGAGCAGCAATGAAACCGGCTGCCAATATCACTGGCACACGTCCTAATCGGTCGGAGAAGTAGCCGCCCAAAGGACCCGCAAAGAGTCCACCAATGTAAAAAAGAGATATCATAGCCGCAGCTGCTTCATTGCTTACACCGCCAAAATGATCAACGATGAATAACGGGATGAACGATAATGTAGAGTTAACCAAAGCCATAATAGCTATACCTAGAATTATTACCGTTACTAGCGGACGTAAATGCCTTGGACCTGGGGCTGTTTCGGTATGACTGGCGTCTATTTTTGCCTTAGCTTTGCTACTGTGCCCTAGACGACCCAACATTATATATAGCACAACGCCAAAGACAGTGGAGGGAATACTAACAGCTAAGAATGTACCGCGCCAACCGAAAGCATTGGCGATTCCATATACAATTAACGGGGCGAGAAAGTAACCGCTGCTGCCACCAACTTGATGCAGACCTAATGTTCGCCCTCTTTTACTCGCTTCAACTGAGGCTGAAATAATCGGCACAGAAGCGGGATGGTAACCACCGCCTGCTATTCCCAATAACACTAAGAAGCCAGCAAGCACAACATAGTTCGGGGCAAAACCAACTAGAAGACCGGCTGCTCCTACGCCAGCCACACCCACAGTGACTATGATGCGAGGGCCAATGCGGTCGGCTAGCCATCCGGCGGGAAGTTGACTGATGCCATATGCCAGGCTAAATACCGAGATTAACCATCCCGCCTGTGTATAGGTAAGGGATAAATCGTCACGGATATAGGGTAATAGTGGGGTCAATAATCCCGGTACTAGGTGATGAGTAAGATGCGCCAGTACAAACAGGGGCAGCAAGCCTGTAATATACGAGAAGAAACTTGGTTTCTTGATGGTGATTTCCCTTTAACGACTGTTTTATTTCTGACTAGGACGCTACTAATCTGGTCTAAACCTTGACCACAATAATAAACTTCTGCGGTTAGAATGGCAAGTTAGTACAAAATGACGTTTCGTTTGGTTCTTTGTGGCTTCTCACTTTGATGCTTAGGTAAGCCTCTACAAAATTGGTTAGTGGCGGATGTATAAAAAGAGCCCCCCGAGGAATCGGGGGGCTCTTTCTTTCTGTCCAAAGTGTTAAGCAACAAGTTCCGTCGCTTTACAGTCGCGAGGTCAAGAGTTACAATATAACTGGTCATTCGAAAGGGGAGCGGCTGAGTCCCGGTGGGCTTCGCGGACTTCAAATCCGTCGGGGGGCACAGAATGTCTCCGGTGGGTTCGACTCCCATGCGCTCCCGCCAGCTTTTGACTATTTCTATTTTGCTTAACTTTTTTCACTTCCTAACTCTTTTTGGCTTTTATTACGTAGATTAAGCATAATTCTGCCAATCATGTAGTAGGTTCCTAGACTCTATTGTATCCGCTATTACGTAGCTTTGAAGGGAGATACCGCAAAGCTCGGCAATATAACCTTATTTATACCTCTTTATGGTTTGAGCCACAATCCTTCTAAGCGCCCTGGCTTCCGCCATCCCTCGGCTATCCTCTCTTACGTCTCCCTTTTTATCAGCGTAAGCTATGGCACATCCGGGGAGGGCATCCTCTGTAGGTCAAAAAAGTCTCTGAATGCACTAAAGGCATGGGTAGTGCCAGCTCGGCGGGCAACAACTACAACGCCAGCAACCTTGTTTCTAAGCCTATGCCCTTCCCTTAATACGAAAGTGCGATCAATCAGTGCCTTTGCCTGAGCCGTTACACCCCAGAAGTAGACTGGTGTGCCGAATATAAAGCCGTCTGCCGCTAAGAGTTTTAAGTAGATTCCTTGCATATCATCATCGAGCCTACACTTTTTAGTCGTAATACAAGATTCACAACCATCGCAAGGAGCAATACTCATGCCAGCAATGGTTATTAGTTCTACTTCAGCTCCACATTCTTTGGCACTGGTTAGTGCTTCACTAACTAAAATCTCGGTATTCCCAGCTCTTCGGGGGCTACATACAATGCCCAGAACCTTCATTTCTCACCCCCTTTTTCCTGTTGACCAGGGCTTTCGTTAGATTCTTTGGCTTTACCAGTAATATTGATTCCCATAGGCATTGTACTTGCCATACCATCTTTCCCCTGCCCCCGTCCCATCATAGCCATCATCATTTGGGGCATAATCACCGCCATATCAAAG
>SMTZ1_10007945_pt1 | contig 16500 bp, 13 predicted proteins | sample DeeMarSWOR136_30_FD_25667 | JGI IMG/M metagenome (IMG submission 25667)
TCCTTTCCCAAGGCCTCCATGTCCTGTAGTGCGGATCCCTCCAGGGAGCATTGTGGGTCGGTCCCCGTGTAATTGTTCTTGATGAAAAAGTCAAACGTCAGGAGCATCCGATCCAGCATCTTCCTCTGGACCTTGCTTAGGTCCGAAACCACGCCGAGCCATTGGTAGGACCGATTGATAAATCCCGCCGCTTCCGGGTGCGCCTTGATGGCATCTTCTCTCGGTTCACCCGCTAAATACGCGTTTAGTACGGCATGGATAGTTCTGAGACTTTCGACTTGTCGGGGCTGGCTGGTCTTCAGCTGGCACCCCATACCCGAGCACAGGCATCCGTTTTTGAAAGATGACCGTTCCAGTTTCCCCCGAGCAATGGCAAACAGTAACTCGTCCACGGTAACCGGCAGGCCACTATCACATGGAATAAGACCGGTGATGTGGCAGCGAAGCAGACGAATGCTATCGGTCAGTGGTCCTAACTTGGCCTGCATTTCATTCAGGTGCTTGACCGTGTCGTCCAATTCACCTTCCTTCCATTCACCTTTCTCATCCGGAAAAGTCCAGGGAATAGTAGACCACTGACTTATAAGGTTGCCATCCTCATCTGAATAGAGTGTAGAAACCATTTGGTTCTCTCGGACGGGCGTAGAGGTGGTCTCTCCCGTGTACACCGCTTCAAATCCAGGAAATACCTGGTCGTAGGGCACTAATGTATTTTTCTTCTTAGCCATGATTGCTCCCTTTATAAATCGTAACCATAAAAAACCGCTGTAGTATATTTATGATCGAACCACCGGTCGTTCATTCCGCAGACGCGAAAACCGTTATAGACGAGCAGCTCACACAGCGAACAGTCATGAGGATTAGGCGGGCCGAAATCCATCATGACCCTGGCACCGCCCTTTTTTGCGGCTTTGAGCATTCCTTTAAGCAAGGCGCTGCCATACCCTTTTCCTCTTTCAGCCTCGTCCACCGTCAAATCCCATATCCACGCCATTTTGTTCCACGCCCAGAAGTTGATAATCCCGAGACCAACCACAGCTCCGCCATCATCCTCAAGAACCAGCCACTGAGTGTTATCCTGCTTAAGCAGCTTCTTGAGTTCTTCCACAGTACGAACGGGGCTTATCTTCGCACATCGTGCGGCGTCACTTGCTTTTGCCCGGCGAATCTTCACATTCCCACTCCCGGTCTTGGAAAATATCCTTTCGCAAAGCTTCCCATACTTTGGGCCGCTGCTTTGGCACATTCGGCCCTGGACAGTGAGCTTCGCCTGAGGCGCCTTATCGGTTTGCTGTGATAGGCCTTCTGAAAAGCTCTGACTCTCTCGACGTCACGACTGCTCCAAACTCGCCAGCCGCGCCAATCACGTTCAACATCATCAACCAGCCCCTCATCAAGCCACCTTAGAAGGGTACTCTTGGATACGCCAATACGCTTTGCTGCTTCAACGGTACTTAGCATCAATTCGTCCTCAATTAAGATAAATATATTTGATATACTTATATAATATCCCTTCTTTGTCAAGACTTTTCTATTAAAATTTTAAAAAATTGGTTATTTCGGATAATATGATGGTGTATAAGGTATCCGAAACAGCCGAGAAAAATCGTTCGGGTCCCAGAGGTTCAAATTACCCCCCGGCTGCCTAATTCGGCCCTCACCAACATGGCCGATACGCCTCCCAGAAAGGCCCCCAAAACACGCTAATTCGCCGAGAATCAAGCATTTTGGCGTTTTTTCGACACACCTCGACCAGCGATTCCTCCTCAGTGGTGCGAGTTTTCGCTACATTACCGGTCATCCTGTCCTCACGAACTCCGGGCTGGCTCTCAATCCGCTGATTCGCTCAAGGATTTCACGAAAAAGTGCCCTCGGCACGGCCACTTCCGCCATCTGAAATATCACATACCTGGAATGCCTTATCACTTTGGCACCGATCTTTATCAGTTTCACTTGGAGTGTCCTAAGCGACCAGTCCCTTATTTTCTTTGGCAAAACCAAACGTCTCAAAAAATTACCCAGATTGTAAGCCAAAGCAAATAACTGAAGCCGAACTTGGTTATCAGTAAAATCATGGCATGACAGTCGAGTCTAGTTCAATGTATACTTGCCTTCTTTGATTCACTGTTCTGCTGTGCCTCGCTTGTTGTAGAACTTGACCACATTGCTGGATTTCCACCGAAGATTTGTCACAATAAAACCAATCCGTGGGAACAGTTCCCCTGCATGCCATTCGATCTTAGCAATCACTCTGCGAGACTTGCCCCAACTGGCAGCTTGATATTGAAAACTATGATAAAGAAAGATGGGCTTTTGAGGTGGTCGACCCGCAGGCCGAGTCAATAAATGCTCAATCTTGTTGTGTAGTATTGGATTGCTTATCAGGCGTATGGCATAGAAATAATCCTCGGTTTCAAGATAGCGGTATATGTTAGGATTGGCGAAAGCTGCATCGCCTCGGAAAAACCGGGCGATATTAAAGTCTCGATAACGACTTACGATTGATTCGAGAACGCTCTGCCAGTCATCGACACTATGTACATTGCCATTGCGAAGAAGGGCTCTCTCTAAATCACCAAACTGATTAAAGACAAACAACGGATGATAACAAGTGTATCCCAAGTGACCGTTATAAGCTGAGCCTTCCTGTTGCCCATATGTCGGGCTGTCCGAACTATCCATGTCCAGAATAATTTCCTTGATACGCTTACGCTGATGAGCCTTATCAACCCATTGACCGGGAAGATTCATCAAGCATTGCAGATTTCTGTCTTGTGTTAGTATCTCTGTTTCAAATCTACCCATCTGGCTGGTAGAAGCAGCCGAACGTTCTATGGCTCTACCTCCTGCAACATGCCTCATCGCAGGATCAACACACAAACGCTCGGCATCATTGGTGTCTACATAGCCTGCCAGTCTGCTGTAGATCGACTGTCTGAGCAATGCTGCAATGCTGTGCTGCGTATTCTTGCCGGTTCGGTTGTCACACAACTCTGAATCAAGCTCCCGGTAGGCAAGTAAACCTGCATCACTGGTCACTTTTGTTCCGTGAAATTCGAGCCTCAATCTGCGGTCAAAATCGAGCTTCAGAGCGCCCTTGCGTACTTCACCCATTGGGTTCTCCCGTATCAGATGGTCGAAACTGGCTTGAATGGTCTCCATAAGCTCTATACTATCATAATCATGCCGATTTGTCACGAACTACTTGGGAAATCCGGGCTTAAAGCTTACCTGTCTAAATGCGTCGCCAATCGTGTTCGTGACCTGACGCGGAAGAAGCAAAGCCGGGCGAACGCTACAAGTTTGCAGTAGAATTGCTCGATGACATTAGATTTGAGAGACCCGGGTCAGCTCATCGTTTGCAACGAAGAACTGCAACTTTTAAGTTCAGCGTTGGCCAGGCTGCCGTATGAGCAAAGAGAAGTGATTGTGTTACATATACATGGCCAGATGCGATTCAGGATTATCGCTAAATCTTTGGGCATCTCGGTCAATACAGTGAAGGGTCGATACATGTATGGATTTCGCAAATTGCGATCGATATTAAATAGTGAGATATAAAAATGAGCTCAGCAGAAAAGATAAGAAAATTGTTTGCTAAATCGGAAGTTACGATCAACTCGAAAGTCGATGACAGGATTGTCAGAGATGCTTTGACGGCGTTCAATGAATCTGAAAAGACAAAATCACTTTCGGCTGAGCACAATATACGGAGAATGATTGTGAAGAGTAGAATAATGAAGTTAGCCGCAGCAGCAGCGGTAATAATAGTAGCTGCCGTGTTGGCAACAAGTCTTTGGGATAGATCAACTCCCACAGCTTATGCAATTGAGCAAACCATCGAGGCAATGCGAGAGATAACTACCATTCACATTTTGGGAACAACGGTTGACGGCGGGCAACTTGACATCTGGGTGACCACAGATCAGGAAACTGGAGAACATGACCATTTCTATTTTGACTCGCCACACAGTACAACAGTAGCAACACCAGGTGAAGCATACATATACGATAAACAGGCAAACACAGTGACACACCTGATCGGAGGACACGATATACGTTCCGACGTTCGCTTTGGGCGGTTCATAGAAGATATGTCCGATGTGGCCAAATCTCTTGACACCGAGATTAGGATTGACTTCGTATATGATCCTGACAGAGCTAAGGAAGTTATCCTGCTGGTATTGGAGCATGAGAGCCACACGTTAGAGTCGAAGATCGACCCGGAAACAAAATTGCCGCTGTCCATGATCATGAAAGCTAGCGCTCAGCCAAGGCCTGGGCACTATGGTCAAAGTTTTGACGAGATATATTATGATTTGCCGTTGCCTGAAGGTATTTTTGAGTTCGTAATTCCGGAAGGGGCGGAAGTGATTGAAAAACAGTACGAATAGCGAGGTGACCCTGCTTGCCAATCAGGATCTCGGATCTGATCGGGGGCTATTTCTTGATCCTTTTCAGGCCGTTGGCTGATAAAACTTGGATTATCCGAAAGGCCGATTCGATCAGGATCGGCCTTTCAATCCCTTGACTTTTTGCCACAGCAGTTCGCTCAATTCTTTCGTCCCGGAGCCGGTAACCGCTGAGATTGGGTGGATCGGCTGCTGTAGCTTTTCTGTCAATTCTTTTACGATTTTTCCGTCCGGATCGAGGTCTGTTTTATTGGCGATGATAACTTCCTGTTTTCCAGCCAGGGCCTTGCTGTACTGCTCTAATTCGTGGCGGATTGCTTTATAATTTCCCACGGGGTCCGAGCCGTCCATCGGCATAATATCAAGAATGTGAGCTATTATTGCAGTTCTCTCTATATGTTTGAGGAACGCATACCCCAGACCTGCTCCGTTATGGGCGCCTTCGATAAGGCCGGGGATGTCAGCCATAACGAACCGGCGAAAATCACTCAACTCGACGATGCCGAGCACCGGCTCGACTGTTGTGAAGGGATAGTCGGCTATTTTCGGCCTGGCCTCTGAGCAGCGGGAGATAAGCGTGCTTTTGCCGGCGTTCGGCATACCGACCAGGCCCACGTCGGCGATGAGTTTTAGTTCCAGCCGAATATTTCTTTCCTGGCCTTTTTTGCCGGCTTCGGCATTTCTCGGTGTCTGATTTGTCGCCGTAGCAAAGGCCTTATTGCCTCTTCCGCCTTTTCCGCCGCGACAGACACGTACTTTCAGCCCAACCTCGTTAAGGTCTTTGAGAAGCAGACTCAGGTCGGTATCGTAAATCAGCGTGCCCGGCGGGACTTTGATTATCAGGTCCTGGCCGTTTGCTCCGTGCTTGTTGTTGCCTGAGCCGGGCTGGCCGTTCCCAGCCTTCCAGTGGTGTTTGCCGGCGAAGTCTATTAAGGTATCGAGATTTTCAACGGCCTGGAAATAGACGTCGCCGCCTCTGCCCCCGTCGCCGCCGTCGGGTCCGCCTTTGGGGATGTACTTTTCGCGGCGGAAGCTGATGCACCCGTGGCCGCCGTCGCCCGCCTTAGCCTGGATTTGCGCCTCGTCGATAAACATAGTGTTAGTATTGCGTATATTGTACTTCGTTTCTTGCATAAAAAAAGGATGGCAATTATACCATCCTTTTTTTATTAGTTATCTTAATTTTTTTCTCAGACGACGTGCACTCTTCGGCCCTGGAAACGGATTGTTCCATCTGAGGTGGCGAATAACGTAAAGTCTCTGCCCATACCGACATTGGAGCCGGGGAAGAACTTTGTACCGCACTGGCGGACGATGATTGAGCCGGCGGAAACCTTCTGGCCGCCGAACAGCTTTACACCTCTGTACTGCGGATTGCTGTCTCTGCCGTTCCTCGAAGAGCCTTGTCCCTTTTTATGTGCCATAATTAGATACCTCTAACTAATATAAATCTGAAATTGATAATTTATCCGAAGCTGTTATTATAATCGTTCGTTTCGGGATTGTCCATAAATTTTTTTTGGTTTGTCGAAATGGTGGCCGGATTTTCCGGCAAGCGATTTTAAGTTCATTTGCAATCCGCCTACGGCGGACAAGCTTGGCCCATTCGACTGCGCTCAGGACAGGGTTTGTTTTGGGTTTGTTTTTCTGATTTCACCAAGTGTCCACTTTCACATATTTACTTGTTATAAAAGAGCTTACGTTAATTTGAGAGTACTTGACTTTGGGTTTGTTTTGCATAAAAAGGTCGATTTGTAGAGGATTCTCTACAGTTGTAGAGTGCCTTATAGGCACGTAAATATAAAGCCTTATAGGCACGTAAACAACTGGATTCTCGATGCTTATGAGTGGTTAAATGGTTCATTGGTTAAATTAGCTAAAATGGTTAAAATGGGTAAATAGTTAAGCTATAATCTGGATCCCCGATTAAGACATTCGAGGATAAGCTTAGAGTTTGGCTTCTTTTTGCCGGAGGCGAAAAAGTAGCGCCTCTATAATTGGAGCTATCTGCACTTTTTATGCGAAAAAAGTCCTCGAATATCAATTGAAGATTGTCGTAACTCGATTTGGGAGAGTAATTTAAAAAATTTTTGAAAATTTTGATTTTTGTTCTGAGGTATCAGCGTTTTTGATTGAAAATCGGCGGGATTCTGAAATTATTCTTGCTTTATTTGATGTGGCCGGGGATAATTTCGTTGGTATAAGCGGGCAACTTTGATGCATACAAAATAGCAGCCACAGATTACACAGATTTGACGGAATTATTTCGTATCTCGTGAAGTGTGAAGTGTGAAGCGTATAGGAGTTGGTGAAACGGTTCGACGGTAAGACGGTACGAAGGAGAACGAAGGAGAGAGGAAAGGCAAAGGATTAAGGGCAGGGGATAGAGATGGAAGAAAAAGAACTGCTTGAAATAATCGAAGAAGCGGCCGAGGATGGCAGGACAGAGCTTAATTTGTCGGACGAGAAAATAAAGTCGCTGCCGGCAGAGATAGGGCAGTTGACAAATCTGAAGGAGCTCTGGCTGCACGAAAATCAACTAACGAGTGTCCCGAAGGAGTTGGGGCAGTTGACAAATCTGAAGGAGCTCTCTCTTTCAGGAAATCAACTGACGAGTGTCCCGAAGGAATTGGGAAAATTGACAAATCTGAGGGGGCTTGATTTGGACTTTAATCAAATCGAGTCGTTACCGGACGAAATAGGAAATCTTGCTAAGTTGAACATACTTAAATTACATGATAACGAGCTAGACAAGTTACCAGAATCAATATGTGATCTGACAGGTATAACTGAGCTATCTATCGGATTAAATAAGCTTGATTCATTACCAAGGAAAATAGGAAATTTGAAAAACATAACGAGATTATATATAGGTGGAAATAAACTTGGCTTAATACCAACGGAAATATGGGGCCTTGTAAATATAATCGTACTCCAGATTTGGGATAATGAGTTAAGTTATTTACCACCTGAAATAGAGCAACTTAATAAATTGGAGATACTTAATATTTCTGAAAACAAAATAACTTCTTTTCCGAAGCAACTGTATCGGTTGACAAATCTGACGACGCTCATTATGAGCGATAATCAACTAACGAATGTCCCGAAGGAAATAGGGCAGTTGGCAAATCTGACGGAGCTCTTTCTGGGTGGTAATCAACTAACAAGTGTCCCGAAGGAATTAGGGCAGTTGACAAATCTAACGAGGCTGTATATGCAAAGAAATGAACTGACGGATATTCCGAAGGAATTAGGGCAGTTGACAAATCTAACGAGGCTCGGGCTGGAAGGAAATCAACTGACGAGTGTCCCGAAGGAGTTGGGCAAGTTGAAAAATCTGGAAGTGCTCGAACTGTATGGAAATCCATTGGAGTCGCCGCCGCCGGAGGTAGTCAAACAAGGGACGAAGGCGATATTAGCGTATTTGCGAGAGTTGGAGAAAGGAGAGAAGGAACGCTACGAGGCGAAGCTTCTGATTTTAGGTGACGGCAGTGAAGGGAAGACGTGTGTATCGAGGGCTTTGAGGGGACTTCCATTTAAGAAGAACATAAGGACAGAGGGAGTGGAGGTGGTGCAGTGGAAGTTAGAGAATATAAAATTTACAGGTGATAAAGAAAAAGAGATAACTTTGAATATATGGGACTTCGAGGGACAGGAGATAAATCATCAGTCTCACCAATTTTTTCTGACCGGAAAGTCTCTGTATCTTTTAGTGATAAACGGCCGGAGGCAGTTTAAGGCTGAACGGGCGGAGTACTGGTTAGATACGATAAGGGCGAGGGCACCGGAGAGCAGGGTCATATTGGTCGCAAGTGAGTGTGAGAATACGACACCTTCATGGCCATTGGATAAGCTGAAGCAGGAATATGGGGATTTATTGAAAGGTGAAAGGTGGTATTTTGCGGTTGGCTGTGAGACAAGAAAAGGGATTGATGAACTATCGGAGGAAATTAAGGGTGCGGCGGCAGATATGGAGCAGATGGGGAGAGGGTGGCCTGAGACATATCAGAATGCCGAGAATACTATAGAGGTAATGAGAGAGAAAGATGCGCGGGTGAGCAGAGATAAGCTTTATGAGATATTTGAGAAGAGCGGGATTGATAAAGACGGATTCGAGAATGCAGCAGAGCAGATGGAAACGTTAGGGCTGATTACGCAATTCAGAGACTCTCTGGAATTAGGGGACTTTGTAGTTTTGAATCCGCAGTGGCTTACGAAGGGCATCAGCCTGGTTATGGAGGATAAGAAGCTTGATACAGACAAGGGTGAGATAACTCAGGAAAAGATGAAAGAGATTTGGGACGAAGGCTACAGCGGCTTGTATCCGACGCTGCATAGCTGTATGAAGGAGTTCGAGCTTTTGTATGATATGGAGGATATGGCCGGCTGTCTGGTGCCGCTTAGATTCGGGGACGTTCGGCCGGAGATACCGTGGAGCGAGATACCGGGGGCCAAAGAAAGAAGAATAGAATATAAGCTTAATATTCATCCACCGAAGGGGATAATGAGCCGGTTCATAGTGAAGACGCATCATATGATTGCCAAAACCGAGCAATTACCCAAGGGAGTATACTGGGACAAGGGGGTATTTTTACGGACAGGAGAGGGGGAATATCGAAGCGAGGCGTTATGCGAGTTTATAGAGGAGGACAGGACGATACGTATAAACGTGAGGGCGGCGTTTCCACAGAATATGGTCGAGCAGTTGCATGGTTTCGCGAGGGCCGTGTTTAATTTCTTTGAGGGGCTGGAGCCGGAGCGAAGTTACGGATGTATGAAGTTCGAAAAAGACAAAGAAGATGAGTGCGAAGGGGCACATGCGGAAAGGAGGATTCTGTTTGCTCTATCGAGGAGTACAGAAATTGACTGCGACAGGGGGTGGCACGTGGTTGACCCGAAGAGACTGGTTTTTGGGTTCAGCAGCTTTGGTGAAAAAGTAGTTAAGATGAAAGAGCTGAAAGAGGCGCTGGATAAGAAGCCAGAATGGGCTAAAGGCTTAGCCGGGGATGTGATGTCATCTTTGGTGTGGATTGACAAGATATATAATGAAGTCGTGGGGATCCGACGCGGGCAGAAAGAGTTGCCAGCGAAATTTCGTCAGGAGGTGGATTTGAAACTGCGCGACCATATTCGGCTGATGAACGAGATGCTAGACAACCGGGAATACAATTCGGCGCCGGCAGTTGTCTCTATTGAGGCTGTTGACGGGAGCAAGTTCAATCCTAAGACTTGGTTTGAGAATGATTATGTCCTGAGACCTTTTTGTGAGTGGGAAGGCGGAGTTCATACGATAGATTTCAGTGTGCCTTTTAAGATGGCGAAGGAGTGGTGGGTCAAAACAGCACCGAAGCTGTCACTGGCAGTAAAGGTGCTGTCGGCGGGTGTTCAAATGGCATGCGCGGGTTTGCCATTGTTAGTTAAACCAGAGATTTTCGAGGCGGTTGAAAAACATGTGGAGTTTATGAAAGAATTGGCAGGGCATTTGGAGTTCGAAAGTGGTGCGGAGATGGAGATAAGCGCTGAGGGAGGACAGACTGTTAAGGGCATAGAAGGGAGAGGTAAAATTCGGGATTTAAGACAATGGGGCGGTGAGGATGAAAAGCGGATTGTGCGGATGCAGTTGGCGGAACTGTTTTCTGAAATTGCGCCGGAGAATTATAAGGCACGACAGTGGGGGGAGCTTCGGCGGATAAAGATGCCTGATAATACGTACCGATGGCTTTGTGAGGAACATGCGGAGAAGTATAGGAAGTAAAGAAATAAGGAAAAAGGAAGGAAACTCACAAATAAATTTGTGGGGCGGTTGCAAACGAGTTGAGGAGAAGGTGCGTAAGAGGTTAGGGAAGTGGAGTGGGCCCCTTTATCCCCTCCATAAAGGCTGAGTTTGTTTTGTGGTATTGGGATTATGACAGTTTTAGAACAAGTTAAAAATGTGTGTTTTAATGCTAATATCGAAAACAGAGATGGCCTGCACTGTAATGTGTTACATGGATTAAAAGCACTATTCGCTAAGGGCGGATACAAAGTTTATTTAGAATATCCAATTCATTTTAAGTCGAGGATCAGAAAGAGTGGAGATTGGATTTTTAGAGATGGAAATTTGGATTTAGTTGCGATTAAGGAAGGCCGGAAAATTGCTATTGAATTTGATACTGGAGTTCGTCTGAAATTTACGAGCATAGAAAAGCTTTTTCAAGTCGATGCAGATTTGTGTATTGGAATCATTAAGGGCAGGTCAAACAGGAGTGGTAGCTTAGATGTGAATATTGAAAGATTTGAAAAGTTGACAAAAGAAGTTGGGAATCTTAAGAAAAATGTCTGGTTGATTGTTTTGTCTGAAAAGATTATTCACGAAGTATGATTGGTCGTAGTAGGAGTTTTAGGATAACCGCGCTACTGCGCTTGTCGTAATGATTATTGATTAGTTGGTCTGAGATTGCTTCGGTGCCCTATAGGCACGTAAACTCTTAATCGACTCTGATGCCCTTCTGCTCGAGCCATCGTTTAAGGTCGCCCATTTCGCTGTCGAAAATCTCGTTGTCGTAGTCCTCTTCGAGCTTATGGATATTGCTTTCGAGCTCGGGCTGCTCCTGGACAATTTCACTCAGTTTTTTCTCGAACGCGTCGCTCACGGCCCGCAGCTCATCGAGCTTTATCTGCAGCTCCAACATACCTACCAGCCGTCTTGTAACCGCTTCTATGCACTTGGGATTACCGCCCTGCACGTAAGCAGGAATGGTGGCGACGAAAGATACCATCCTCAAGCCTCGTTTATTGCAGTTTGCGGTCAGATAGGTAATGAAACTGGCCGGCCCGTCATAGTTGGTGAATTTTACGCCGTAATGCCGGAAGGTTTCTTTAAGCCCGGCATCCGAAACCGAACAGAAAAGTCTTGGCTCTCGCGTGTGGGGCACAAGGCCGGCAACGCTGCCTATGAAGTATATCATTTTGACGCCGAACTGCTCGCATAACGAGAAGATGCACTCGGCATATTCTTCCCACTGCAGATTGGGCTCTTTGCCTGAAAATAGTATAAGGTCATTTTCCTCGCTATAATAAAACAGATTTACGGGAATCTCGTAGGATTTAATCAAGCCGTTCTTTATCTTCGTGTGCGGCCGAAATAGTGCTGTTATTTCCATTGAGCCGGGGAAACTATAGATATAGAATCCTTCCGGCCCGATCTCAGCAAACCTCTGTGCACCGAGCTGTTTGACGAGGCACTTTACGGTTCCCGTTGAGACGTCACCGCCGTCCATCCACCCGGAGAAGCCCAGTAATAAGCGGGGGCTATTGAAATTCGGCCTTTTATAGATTTTTAGTTTGCCGGATGACATTATTTACCCTTAAGCTTCACGATACACAGTCTTTTATCATTTATCGGCAAGTTAATCCAGCTAAATTCCGCAAATAGCCAAAGTTTCATAAAAAACGCTTGTTTTGAATTTTTATACTTGTCTCCGTGAAAACGGGGATTCGGATTTTATTAGTAGCTGGTCCTGTGTTTTGGCCCTGAGTTTCTTGTATTTAACGCGGTGGCCAGGTCGGTATAACGATAGGGGATTTGGAATTCTGTGCATAGGGATTTAAGTTTCTCCAGGACTGATTCGCTCAATTCGCTTTGGAAATCCACATCGGCGTTGCAATAAAAGATTCTACAACTCGCGAAACGATATTCATAGACCGTGCACTTGCCGTCGATATTGTAAGGGCATTGACTTGTCGGCATTGATTTGATGTTTTCAGCGCCCAGATTTTCAGTCAGATACATCAATTCCGGCGGAGTAACAAAGAGACGGTGGTCGAAGCCCTGGTCGGAGTCAGGGACAGGCCCACCGAAATGACAACATTTACCACAGGCTTTACATTGGCCGGTCAGCTCATTATTATCGCGGATTTGGGTGTCCAGCCAGGTGTAGATTTCAGCTACTTTTTCGAAAACTTTGCTGGTTGTTCGTTCCGCATCCTGCCACCATTTTTTGCTCCTTTTGATTTTTTCTATTTCGTCGCAGGTGTAAAGCCTGCCTTGGTTGATGCCGGGGCATTTTTGGGCCGCTTTGTTCCAGGCATTGGGATTGGTTAAATTGTCAGACCAAAATGGCCAGGTCCTGCACTGGTTCGGCCGAACGGGGTAAATCATACATTTTTTTTGGCCAGCGACGTCTTGCAAGAGTATGCAATCTTTGGTGCCGGGGTGCTCGATAATCGTTGTTCGCAGGCCGACTCGCTTCAAGTACTCCTGTCGCAACTGACCCACAGATATTTTCAGGAAATCTGCGATGAACTCAATCTCCGGCTTAGTAACCCAGATATAGCCCTCCCCTGGCCCGGAGCAGCATCGCCCGCACTGCACACACTCAAAATGCAGACCGGCAATATACCACGGAGTTTTCTTAATCACAGATCTCACAGAATTTCGCTCATAGTATTCAAACGTTGGTATTTAGCCAGCGGGTGATTGTGTTCACAAAGTCTTTTCCGCTCTGAAGCATTTGTTCAGCGTCCTCATTTGATACTACAAACGTGTATTCGTAGTCCCCTATCTGTCTCTTCTCGAATGCCCTATTAAGTTCCCTGCCCATTTCTTTTGGAAAAGTCCCTGTTTTGATAAAATGCTCCCCAAAAGCAGAAATTACACCTTTGTGAGATGAGAATGAAAGATTTTTGGTGAGCAGTACGGCTTGAGCGGCGTAAAACATAGCATAGTAGGTCCTTGAGACAGACGATTCATAATCTTTATCTTCCAAAAGTAGCTCAGCGCTCTTAAGGTATCGTTGTGCTTTTTGAATCAGGGCCGTAGTTTCTGTCATGCTGGTATCCCCTCCTTGCGTAAATTCAAAAGTAAAGGGCTGTTAACCGAACGGTAATTTTCTTCCGAGACGGGATAAACCGATAGTAATACGCCGTAGTAGAGATTTATATCTGTAATCACATCTATCAGGCGGTCTATTTCTTTACCCGCGGCCACATCACCTTCGAGTACAATTGCAAGGTCGATGTCCGAATGTTCATCATTGGCCTGACCTCTTGCATAAGAGCCGTAGAGCACAACTTTTTTAAGCCGCATAAGAGCCGTAGAGCACAACTTTTTTAAGCCGCGGCCCGTAAAGCTCGGCTATCTGCTGTTTGAACTCTTTAAGTATCGGCTCTATTTCCATAGTTTAGTCCCGCGCATTCTATCAGGTTATTTGAATTATACAAAAATCCGCCTGTTATAGCAACCGCCCTACTGTGAACATTCAAAATGCAGACCAGAAATGTACCAAAGGTTTTTCTTCGGCTTAGTCTTATCGGCCTTAGAAATCATTTTGTTTTCATACGAGACGAAAAAATCGGAAGGTCAATATGGAACCTCAAATGCATCTAATATATCTTCGGCAAACCTTCTTCCTTGTCCTCCGCTAATTCTTCTTCTTACAAGAGTCTTCGCCCCGCGCTTACGGAGGTCCGCTACAGACACCTCCATATGTCTAGTAGTGTAGAGCACGACCGGAATTACTTTGAACTGTGGATCAGCTTTAACCTTATCAAGCAGGATAGCGCCAGCGTCAAGCACTCCGCGAGTTTCGTCCACAAGATCGAACAATAGCCCAACAACAATGTCATCTTTTTTGGTCATCTCTTGCACAACTTTCACTAAGTCGGCTAAAGCATCGGAAATGATGACACCTTCCAATAGTTCTGCGCTGTATTCCCCATCGGTAATATCTTCAATAGCAGATCTAAGCCCATGTGCAACAGTTGTCTTGGCAGGTGATTTGTCGTCAACAATAACTATTTTTTTCATTGATCTGATCCTTTCTTCTGTATGACGGTATTTCTATCGAGACAAGAGTCCCTTCCCTTGGTTTACTTTCTAACGTGATACAACCGTGATGAACGGATACAGCAAAAGCGACGACTATAGTGCCGAATCCAGGCGCGAAAGAAGTACTCCTAAGAAGCGTCGGATCAGCATAGATTTCCTTTGATGCCCGGAGAGTCTCAGGAGACATTCCTTCGCCATCATCTTGAACCATGATTTTTGTTAGATTACCATGGCTGGTAGGCGAGACGGAAAAGGTAACAGACACGCCTGTTCTGTACTTTATTTCCTTTCCCTTAATTCTGCTGCCGTGAACAATAGCGTTCTCGAGTAAATTACTCAATGCTCGATATAGTAGATTTCCATCACCGATCACGATACATGGACCTTCAAATGTCCGAGTAATATTTGCTTGGTGTGTTTTTCCCAGACCTTCAACACTTACTAGAGCTTTCTCAGCGATTTCTAATAAATCAACTTGTTCCCACACATCCTCTGATACGTGATTCATTTCTGCCTTTTCATTTTTGGGGAGATGCTTTGCGCGGAATACTTTGATAGCAAAATCAGGCGTTTTCTGACAGAGCTTCACATATCTTCCAAGTTCTAAACAAACATCTGCCCAACTCAAACTATCATTTATCTCTTTGGCAAGATCTTCCACTATTTGTTTCTGCTCACCCTGGATGATCCTACACAAAAGTTCAACGGTCAGTTTCGAGGACTCAAGGGACTTATATACTTCATGGGCTTCCAGATTGAGGGAAAGTAGATTTGACGCAGCGAGCGCGACTTTGTTTTTGGCATCAAGGATTTCCGAGAGACGGCAAACAAGAGACATATTCTCGGCAAACTCAGTAATTTTGAGTGATGCTGAATCGATGTCATTTTGCGAAAGCTCACGTCTGCAACAAAGGCTTACGGCCCCCCACATCTCACCCTCATGGATAATAGGCGCGCAAATTACACTTGTCCAGGGAGTGGTAGGCGTAACTCCATCTTTTATACAGTTTCTTGAGGCAAAAAACTTCCCCGTTGTTAGGACGTGGCCTGCTACTCCCTCTTTATCAGGAAACGGTGCTCCCTTGTATTTATCCGCAAGGTTAGCAGGGAATGAAGCAACAAACTGGAATTGCCTGGAAGATTTTAGATGCTTGAGAACATATACAGCCTTCCACTTGCCCTTTTTGACATAAGTTTTTCCCAATTGTTGGACCATGCTATTAGTAATGCTTTCCAGATTGGTTTCTGGTTCTGTGAGTGTGTTTAATAATCCTTGCGCCTGGTTGAGAGCCTCTACTTTCTCGACGTGTTCCTTATAGAGCTTTGCTTTAGTGACAGCAGCTTCTACGAGTGAAGCTATCCCAGTCAGCAATTCAATTTCCTCGTTCTTGAATCCGGGATCATCTTTTAAGCGAACTGCCCTAATAACTCCGATAATTTTGCTGTTGTCACCACGAATAGGAACACCAAGAAATGCCTTCGTATTGTCCAATTCGGATACTTCCTGAATCTTGTGTTGCCATATAGACAAGTTGGGATATTCCGGATAACAATCTTCATTCCAAACATCCGGAACATGCAAGACTTTACCTGTTTTAAATACCGAGCCAGTGAATCCCTCACCGGAACGATAAGCGATCTTCTCTATATTATTTTCTTCAACTTCAAGAGCCAGACGGCCAACAAGTGGCTTAAATGCCGTTGCAATCAAAAAGATCCTATCTTTATATTTATCAGGTACATCATCGCGCTGTAAAAATATTGAAACAGCTCCAGGATGCAGATGCCGTTGAATAGCCTGAACAATGGCATTCGGATCGTCTGCTGAATCAATCACGTCCAGGAGCAACTGTTGATTTGTAGCCTTTCTTTCGACCATTAATCCAAGCAAATGGCTAAACTGCTTCATCCAAGTCCGAATCTCATCTACCCGTTCATGTGGCAAACGTCGCACCTGCATGTATCTTGCGAGAAGCTCATCAGTATCGACTTTGCAGTCCGTGGATACTTCTTTTAGTTTTCGAATCGTTTCATTTGTTATCTTGTCTTCTTCATAGAGCACCTGTCCCGCGAAAAATACTCCTATCAGGCGCTGTTTTCCACCAATTTTGCAATAAATCGGCTCGCAAAAATCAATGAGTCCCGCATCGCACTCATACGGTTCAACCGTCTTACCGTCCTTTATTTGTTTTATTCTGGCTTTATCACACTTTGAGCAGCAGTCCTGCCCCTCTTTTGTTGTGTATAGTAAGGAACAAAAAGGACTATGATGGGCCGGCT
>SMTZ1_10003258_pt1 | contig 16498 bp, 14 predicted proteins | sample DeeMarSWOR136_30_FD_25667 | JGI IMG/M metagenome (IMG submission 25667)
TCACTGAAGAAGATTAAGTGGTAGGTTTGTTTCAGTAGCTGAAGGGCTTTCCCCTCTCCCTGAAGAATCGTTCGAGGTCCATCACCTCTTTTTTTACCAGATTCATGTTGACAGGCTCCGTCTTCACCAGCCTGTCTATTCGTGCAACAATATCCCGTATTATCCGGTGGCTGGATCGGACCTCGCTGATATTCCTCCTCATATAGTCAATGAGGGCATTCATCCTGTCTGCGAGATACTTGAATTCGTCATTCTTTCTCCATATCACCATCCAAAAGCAGTTCCATACTCTTCTCGAGTCGGTATATGGGACCTGCAACCTTGTGGGAATAGACCAGTGAATAGGGTATGACGATGCAGAGGACAAGGAGGTTGGCGCCTACAATGGGGGTGAGTATCACCTGAAACAGGCCCGCCACATTGGTTTCTCCTTCGGGTGTAATAACTATGATAAGACTATTGAGTTCGGCCCCACCGGCATGATATCTGAAATAGAACAGACCCAGTATGGCACCGGTTGAAAGAAGTGTTGCACCGACGATCACGAGTATGAAACGAAGAATGAACCGCGCTTGAAAATTCCCCTCTATGATTAACCTTCTTCTCCTGTTTTTATCCATACCTCACTCCTGGCTTACCTAATGGTCCACTTTCCCCTGCTTCATTTACAAGTATCGGCCACATCCGAGTGGGTTGCAATCCCTTTTTTGATATGAAGTGGGCCGATTCCGGCAAGACGGGGTTACACCGCTCACGCTCGCTTGCAGCTAGAACTTGGCAGGTTCCTCGATCTTTTCATTGATCCTATCGATTATGCGGAGGGTGATATCGAGAGTCTTTATGTCATCCTCACCACTGACGATCGGCTCAGTTCTTCCAAGGATACAATCGATGAAATGGAGCAACTCTTCCTTGAGTGCATTTTCCTTCTGTACTTTGACCCGCTCGACAAAGGACTCCTGTTTGTAGGTGATCTCCTTCTGTGAAACAAAAAAGCTGGCCGACGCTCCGCGGTAGATATCTATATCCTGAGACTCGAAATCCAGGGTAATAAATGCCCTGTCCTGGGAAACGGACATGGTACGGATTCTTGCTTCACTGAGTCTGCTCGAGGTGATGGTGGCGATGGCACCATTCTCGAATTGCAGAACGGCAGAGGCTATATCCTCGTAATCGCTCCTCACCCTCTTTCCCATACCGTCCACTGCCTGCAAGTCACTTTTAATGAGACTCAGCACGATATCGATATCATGGATCATCAGATCGAGCACTACACCGGTGTCCCAATCCTTCTCTATCCATGGGCTTAAGCGCCTTGCCTCGACGAGATAGGGATTTTCGACGATTTTCCTCAGTTCCACAACGGCGCCCTTGAAACGCTCCACATGACCGACCTGGAACATAAGATTCCGCTCATTCGAGATATTGACCAGATGAGACGCCTCTTCGATGGTGCGGGCGATCGGTTTTTCGACGAGCGTATGCACGTCCATCATGAGTGCCCTTTTCGCAACCTCATAGTGCAACTTGGTGGGCACCGCTATACAGACCCCATCCACCTCCTCCAGCAGATCTTCCATGGACTGATAGGTGTGTGTATTATACTTCTCTGAAATGTAACGGGAACGCTCCTCGTCGATATCGTAAATACCCACAAAGTCGATTTCCTGGTTCAGGGCGGACAGAACATTGGCGTGATAGGTTCCCATCCTACCCACTCCGATGACACCGATCTTGACCTTTCTATAGCTCTTTCTCGGAACCATTGCAATCTTCTCTCTTTGATCCGGTATTTTATAGGTACACTCTACAAACCAAGTATAGTACACAATTTTAATACAAACTTGGACATATATCAGTGGCAATGCACAGAATTTTTACGTTGTGTGAAATTGGCTTCACACTGTGCAATCCCGGTCACAACGAGTCACACATTCTATACAGGGAAGGCGGTATGGATACTTTTATTTCCTACTCAAACTGGCTGATGTTGAGGAGCTCTGGTGAATCCGTTTCCTTCCGCTCGTCGCGGATCTGCTGAATGAGCCTCCTCTCACTGGCTGACAGGTTCTTCGAGATGTGTACGAGCACCTTAACGAGCTGGTCACCCTTACCCCATCGTTTATGATAGGGGACACCCTCCTTTTTCAACCTGAAGATTTTTCCATTCTGTGTTCCTGCCGGGATATTGATCTTCACCTTTTTTCCATCCAGCGTCGGTACCTTGATATCCGCCCCGAGCAGTGCCTGAAAAACCGATATGGACACCTCGCAGAGAACGTCGTTTCCCTTTCTGAGAAAGTTTTTATGCGGCTTCTGATGCACCACAACGATCAGGTCTCCCCGGTGACCACCCTTCGTGCCGGTATTTCCCTCTCCCCGGAGACGGAGTACCGTCCCGTCCTCGATCCCCGGTTCGATGTCGAGAACGATCCTCCGTGACTTGGACACCACCCCATTACCCCTGCATGTGGGGCAGAGATCTTTGATCACGCGGCCCGAACCTCCGCAGCGAGTACAGGTCGATGCAATGGTAAAGAAACCCTGCGTTCTCGTAACCTGTCCCGTGCCGCCGCACTGATCGCAGGTGACCGTTCCGCTACCTGCCCGAGCACCGGAACCCCCGCAATCCTTGCATGCTTCATCCCGGTTGAGACTTATTTCGACCTTTTTTCCAGAAGTCACCTCCTCGAGGCTCAAGTTGACATCATAACGGATGTCCGAGCCTCGGGTTACCCGCTCCCTTCTGGTACCAGGTCTCGTCCTGCCGAAGATATCGCCAAATCCGAAAAAGGATTCGAAGAAATCCGATCCGAATATATCCGAAAACCCTCCGAAGAGGTCCTCAAAATCCGATGCACTTCTGAACCCCTGAAAACCGCCCGCTGCAGCGCTGACCCCTTCATGGCCGAACTGGTCGTACATCCTCCTTCGCTGCTCGTCTCCGAGAACCTCGTAGGCTTCGGTGGCTTCCTTGAACTTCTCCTCGGCCTGCTTATCGTTGGGATTCTTGTCAGGATGATACTTGACAGCCAGCTTACGGTAGGCTTTCTTTATGTCTTCCTTCGATGCATTTCTATCGATGCCGAGCACGTCGTAGTAATCTCTCTTATTTGCCATATACAGTGTGTCTCCAGAGGCCTCTCAAAAAAATACCCTATAAGTTTCCTCATAGGGTATTTCTCTCTTTCATGGTATATCCTGAGAGGGCCGGTCAGCTTTGAGAGTTCTTTTCATCATCCACTACTTCGTATTCGGCATCAACAACATCCTCCTCACCCCCGCCAGCTTCAGGCTCAGGTTGTTCCGGTGTGCCCTGTGGGCCTGCGCCCTGCTGTGAAGCCTGAGAGGATGCAGCTTGCTGATACATCGCCTCGGATATCTTATAAGAGGCCTGCGTCAGTGATTCGACCGCCTGCTTGATGCGATCGACATTACCTTCGTTCATCGCCTTTCTGGTATTCTCAATCTCTCGCTCGATATTTGCCCGGTCATCAGCGGAGATCTTGTCACCGTAGTCCTTGAGCATCTTTTCCGTCTGATAGATGAGGCTGTCCGCCTGGTTGAACGTATCGGCCTTTTCTTTCGCCTGTCGGTCCTCCTCGGCATGCGTCTCTGCATCCTTTACCATCTTCTGAATCTCATCCTCGTTCAAACCGCTCGAGGACTCGATCCTGATCTTCTGCTCCTTGCCTGTGGCCAGATCCTTCGCAGATACATGGACGATACCGTTGGCATCGATGTCAAAGGTAACCTCAATCTGCGGAACGCCGCGCGGAGCTGGAGGTATACCCACCAGATCGAACCGTCCAAGTGTCCTGTTGTGGGCGGCCATCTCACGCTCTCCCTGCAGGACGTGAATACTCACGGCTGTCTGGTTGTCAGCTGCCGTGGAGAAGATCTGGCTCTTTCGGGTCGGTATGGTCGTGTTGCGCTCAATGAGCCGTGTCATAACGCCACCGAGCGTCTCGATTCCCAATGACAGAGGCGTTACGTCAAGGAGCAGTACATCCTTCACCTCACCGCCGAGAATACCACCCTGGATGGCTGCACCTATGGCAACCGCTTCGTCGGGGTTCACTCCCTTGTTGGGCTCTTTCTTGAATATCTTCTTCACTATCTCGACGACAGCCGGGATACGTGTCGAGCCTCCCACAAGAATGACCTCGTCAACGTCGTTCGCCGCGAGGCCCGCATCCTTCAGCGCATTCTCACAGGGTCCCCGCGTCGACTCGATGAGGTCTCCCAAAAGCTGCTCCAGCTTTGCCCGCGACAGGGAGAAGTTCAGATGCTTCGGCCCGCTCGAATCAGCCGTGATGAAGGGGAGGTTGATCTCCGTGTTCGTGGCGCTCGACAACTCGATCTTGGCCTTCTCGGCTGCTTCCTTTAGCCTTTGCATGGCCATCTTGTCTGTCGACAGGTCTATACTGTACTGCTTCTTGAACTCGTCAACCATCCAGTCCATAACCCGTTTGTCGAAATCGTCACCACCAAGGTGGGTATTCCCGTTCGTTGACTTCACTTCGAACACGCCGTCCCCGAGCTCGAGAATTGAGATATCGAATGTTCCACCTCCAAGATCGTATACGGCGATCTTCTCGTCCTTCTTCCTATCCAGCCCGTAGGCGAGGGATGCAGCCGTGGGCTCATTGATGATGCGCTTCACGTCGAGCCCCGCGATTCTTCCAGCATCCTTCGTTGCCTGGCGCTGGGAATCGTTGAAATAGGCCGGTACAGTGATAACCGCTTCGGTGACTTTTTCCCCGAGATAGTCTTCCGCCGTCTGTTTCATCTTCTGCAGTATGCGTGCCGAAATCTCGGGCGGTGAAAACTCACCTGCATCAACCTTCACCCGCGCATCTGCATTTTTACCCTGTATCACCTGATAGGGAACCATCTCCCTCTCTCTGGTGATCTCGGAGTAGCGTCTCCCCATGAATCGCTTTATGGAATAGACGGTATTATCAGCATTGGTAATGATCTGATTCTTCGCGGGCTGACCCACAAGCGTTTCACCCTTCTTCGTGAATGCCACGACCGAGGGGGTTGTTCTCTGTCCTTCCGCATTCGTAATGACCTTTGCTTCATTTCCCTCCATGACGGCTACACATGAATTGGTGGTCCCGAGGTCAATACCAATGATCTTTCCCATGTTTCAAGCTCCTTCCTCTGAGGATTCTCTTTCATCTTCATCCTTCAAATTTTTACTCTCGTTGTCCGATGAAACCGCCTTGGCAACCTTCACCTTTGCTGGCCGTATGACACGGTCGTGCATAATGTAGCCCTTTTGAAAATCCTCAATGACAGTGTCTTCCTCATGCTTGTCCGACTCCTCCATCATGAAGGCTTCATGAATGTTTGGATCGAACTTCTGTCCGACGGTTTCTATGCCTTTCACACCGTACTTGTTCTCCAGATTGGCTCTGAGATGCTTCTCGACAAGTAGAATGCCTTCGAGGAGTGCATCGAAATCTCTCGAAGACTTCGTGGACTGAATGGCCCTCTCGAAATCGTCGATGGTATTCAGAATATCGAGCACGATCTCCATGTTCGCGTAATTCTTGAAATCCTGCGCCTCTTTCTGTGCCCGCTTCCTGAAGTTTTCGAATTCAGCCTGCTTGCGTTTCAGAAGGTCTTCATACTCAGCAAGCAGCGCACTCTTTTCCTCGAGCTTGCTGCGGTATTCCTCGAGCTGCTGCTTTGCCTCAAGGAGGTCCTGAAATTCCTCCTCTGAGAGTTTTTCGAGAGACATTTCCTTGAGATCGGAGGACTGGGGGAATACCTCCTCGCCGGTCTTCTGCGCTGCGGTTTCATCGATCACTTCGATACTCGGCTCGTTGATCTCAATGCCATCTTTACTCATGTCCTCTTTCATATCTTCGGGTTTCACTTTATCCTTACTACTCATTTTATCTTTATTTTAGAAGAATAGGCTTTTTTACGATCGATTTTGAAACTAAAAAGAAGATAATGTAAAAAAAAATTAACGTCAACTAAAAGTCAAGAATGCCCTCTTTAACCATCGTTCATAAGTCCTACAATATAAGAAATAATAGAGTTTGACTTCAGATATCCCCTGGGGGTTAGCGTAAGGCAGGGACCCTTTTGTTTGGCAAGGTATAGTTTTTTAAGAGTCGCCACATACACGTGCAGACGCTCACGTGCAGAGGCGGAGGTGTTCAGGACCAGTTCCGTTATGTCCAAACCACAACGCTGCCGGAGAGAAAGCATGACCCGCTCAACTGACTGTTCGCGCGCACCGAGCACCTCCACTTCTCCCACAGGTCGTTCCCCCCTGCTCACCAGGCGTATGTATGCATCCATGGTTTCCACGTTTTTCATGCGCCTGTGCTGCACGGTGGAAACTGCACCCACGCCCAGGCCTCTATACTCTCCACCCCTCCAGTAGTGTAGGTTGTGCTCCGATTCGTATCCCGGTCGCGCGAAATTCGATATCTCATACTGCTCATAGCCATGAGCGGCGAGGAAACGGACGGTAAACAGGTAGAGCTCCTCTATAGTCCGCTCATCGAGAAGAACAATCTTCCCCTGGGCGTTCATCGTTCCGAGCTTGGAACCCGCTGTAAGGCTGAGCAGATAAACGGAAATGTGCTCGGGTGAGAGAGACACCGCCCTCCGTACATCCTCCCTGAAGATCGATGCCACAGCCTCTGTGTCGACATGGTCATATGATGGTTGCAGTCCGAGAATGAGATCCAGGCCTATGTTTGCGAACCCGGCCCTGCGAAGCAACTGAAAGGCACGGTACACGTCCTCAGTTCGGCAATTCCTGCAATTGGCGGCAAGCACGGCATCGTCAAAGCTCTGCACACCGAGGGTTAGACGGTTAACGCCTGCCCGCAACCAGGCGCCGATCTTCTCTGCATCAACGGTCTCGGGATTTGCCTCCAGGGTGAACTCGCGAACTCCATCGAGAGTGAAATTGCTTCGCAGGCTCATACTGAGCATGTCAATATGCTCGGGAATAAGGGTTGAGGGCGTGCCCCCGCCCAGGTACAGGGTTTCAAACTGCTCACCCCTGTAGAAAGACATCTCACTCGCAAGGATCTCGAGATACCGACGGAGCAGGTGCCAATCCCGGAGCGGGAAGGAGAGAAAGTCACAGTAGTCGCATGAGCCAAAACAGAAGGGAATATGCACGTACAGAGATTTCATGGAGATCCAGAACCACCCATTGACCGCACAAAGGAGTATGTATAACTTTGAAGGTATGGCACAAAAAGAAAAAGGTGAAGCTATTCTCGTACGGAACAAGAAGGCCTTTCACGATTACACGATTCTGCAGACACTCGAGGCGGGAATCTCCCTCCTGGGCACGGAGGTTAAATCGGTTAAAGGCGGAAACGTCGTGTTGAAGGACGGGTACTGCTTTATACGGAACGGTGAAGTGTTTCTCCGGAACGTGCATATAGGTACATACCCCTATGCCCATGGTATGAATCATGATCCTGTAAGAGAGCGGAAGCTTCTCCTGCATAAAAGCGAGATCCGCAAGCTCAATGCAAAGATCAAGGAGAAGGGATTGACGCTTGTTCCCCTGCAGGTGTATCAGAAGTACGGAAAGGTGAAAATCGAGATCGGCCTGGTGCGGGGAAAACGGCTTTACGATAAGAAGGAGGATATCAAAAAGAGGGATATGTCAAGGGACCTCAAACAGAATTACCGGACCTCGAACCTGTCCGGTGGACTGAAGTGATCACTCACCCGCAATTTCACGCAGCAGTCGCCGTATCTCGCCAAGCCGTTCTTCGCCGATCTGTTTTGCACCGCCTTCGAGTGCTTCGTTCAGCTCCGCAATCAACTCGTTGATTTTATCGAGGTCACCGCGGATGATCCTGATATTTTCAAGTTCCCGCAATATCATTTCCGCCTCCTCTCGACTGACCGCCCCCGCCGCTTCCAAGATGGCAGAAAGGACGGGCAACAATACCCCCTCCTCATACACCGTTTTGTCGGCTTTCAATACGTACCTGCCCTCACCGCAAAGTCCCAGGATCGTGGCGAACTCGACGGTCCCGCCCGGTTCCAGATCCACGGGGCCATAGAACAGGGCAACGGCACTGTCATTCCTCGAATATGGAAGGCTGTGAAACCGCCTGTTTCGCCTGATCCGGTGTTCGTATGGATCGTGTAGGAGTGATCGGTAATTTGCAAACATCACGCGTTGGGGCACTGTGACGAGGGTTTCAGTGAGACTGCCCCGAAGACAGGGACCCTGCCCGTTTCCCTTCCTCGACTCCCACCAGGAGGGAATGTCATCACCCGTGCGTTCCCATTCATACTCGACCTCTGTGCCATCATCGATAAGAAAGTGGGAGGTTTCCTGCTCCCCCTGATAGGTGTCCAGGAGGATTCGGAGCCCTGCATCGATGCTGTTTTTTGATCGGTTTTCGATCTCGTATCGCACGAGCACGCCGTCCTGCAAACCCGTATCCTCCCGCTCAACCCATTGCACCACCTGGTCCACATGTATGAGATCGTTGCCCCAGCGTGTCTGGATGTAGTTACCGATCACCACCGGTCTCTTGAGAAAGGCACCCCGATCCCCTCCGAAGGTGAAGAGATCTCCATCCACGTAGATAAGGGTGTAGCTTGCCGGCGGCACATCGTAGAAGAGGAGAATGCGCTGTTCATCAGCAGCCACCTGCTCAAGACTGCCGCGGGTGGACATGAAGAGACGCCCGGTCTCATCATCCACATCAATGAGAAGATATCTATTGCTGAGAGTGGCGGAAAACAGAGACTGTACACAAATTAAAGGAAGGAGTACCGCGAGAAATACAATTCTATTCATGGTCGATACGCTCAAACTCTTCACTCAACCGCTGGATACGCTCGAATTCCCGGTCGAGCTGGAGCTCTTTCTGATTAAGGGTTTCCTCTTTGAGTTTCAGGATATTCTCCCAGGCGATGAGGGCTTTCATCTTTTCCTCAATCTGCACATCACCTTCTTCATCGATCCCCTCACCCATCTCCTTCAGAATGTCGATTTCCGAGCGCAACTGTTCGATCTGGGCGTTCAGACCCCCAATCTCCAAGCGGTACTGTTCCTCCCGGGCTTGAAACTGTGCGGCCTGCTCCTCATCGATATCTGCAGCGAACGGTTCCAGCACCTCCGGTGCCGCTTCCTCTTTCGCCGCGAGCCCGTCCTCGATCTCCATCAGTTTGAGCTTGAACCGCGCAGCATCGGCCTTATTACCGGTCGGATAACGCTCCAGCACATCGATGAAAACCCTTCGCGCTTCATCCCGGTTGCCTATCTCCAGGAGAGATTCAGCCTTCCAGTACAGGCTGTTGTCAGCATAGTCCAGGGAAGGGTACTGTGCAACGTAGGAATCAAACAGGGAAATCGCCCGTTTGTGGTTGCCCATCAGATACTCACTTCTTCCAAGCTGGTAGAGCGATTGATGATAGTAGGTGCTCTGCTTCAGGTTGTCCACAACGTAGCGAAACTGGTCTCGTGCGGATGCATACTGCTCCAGTGCCAGATATGCATTGCCCCTGTACAAGTAGCATGAATCGACGTACTTACTGGTGTGGATTTCGGTTAGCAATCGGCCGAACTCTATGAGTGCATTGTCATACTGCCCTTTCCTGTAGAGCTCGACGGCAAGATTGAACTGTGCATCCTCAACCGAGGAGTTCAAGGGAAAGATGATGATGGGCATCGCTACCATAATCGCCAGAATGATAAAGAAAACGAGCAATCGTCTTTTCATCGATATCACCCGCCCCGCTTATAGAAACCGCTCGTATCCCCTTTTTACTTTAATATTCGACAGGTACCGGATGCTCATGAGTGTTTTAAATATGAAAACTTGCACCTTTATGTATTTGACACCTTCTTTCTATTTATGTTACTATTTCATGTAGATGAGCGCTGCACGCTTCCTTCCTTTCCTGCAATAAGTGCTAGAGCGAGACGGATCATCAATCTATGGAGAACGACGGGCAGTTAACATTCGAGGATGACCCTCTATACATCAAGCAGAATAGGGCACATAAACTGCTCGAGGAGGGCAGCTTCACTGAAGCTATTCGTCTCTTCGAGAACATCATCAGCGAGAATGAAGAGTATCCCGGCGTACCCGATGGCATCAGAGCCGCACGTTTCTGGATCGGTCGGGCACACAAACTCAAAAAGTACAACAATCCCTACGATAAGGCAAAACTGCTGCTCAAGGAGTGGAGGGACTTCGAAAGGTACATGGCAAAAAACAGTGTAAAGCATGGACGCTCCACAGCCGCCATACAGAAGTATATATTCAGTGATATCATCGAGTCTTTCACCAAGGCCTACAACGAAGGTGTCGTTCCCGACACAGCCATACTGGGACAGATCGGCGATTGTTTCAAGAAGCTGGGAAATTACGAGAAAGCAATAGAATTATACGAGTACGCCCGAAGTTTCGATCGTGAAGATCCGGCACTCCTTTCGAAGCTCGGCGATTGCTACTTCAGTATCGATGAAACCTCAAAGGCAAAGGTACTCTTTCGTGAGGCCTTTTTCATCGATCCGGGGCTCATCGAGCTCGACTGCATCGAGTCACCCTTCATCCATATGCTCTACGAAAAGACGGTGCAGGAGATCAGGAATCCCGAGGTCTCCGTCTTCTGGCTGCCCGTTGTTGCTGAATTGAACAGGGCTTTCAACGTCAAGAGAGAACCCAAGAAGGGTGAGCTCGAAAAGCTCAGGAATGAGATACAGAAACTGGAGGCCGAATACTCGACAAACAAGAAGAGAAGGATGTATATAAAACCCAAACTTATCAATCATTACTTCTGGCTCATCGATTCGCTGAAGATCGTCGGCGGAAGCAAGAAAGAGATCGAGGAATCGCTTCAGCGTATCAACGAAATCGACCCGGAGATCTTCTCCCGATACATGGAGTAGATGCGCCGGCGGAACGTCGGGAACAGGGAAGCCCGTGCCACAGGGCTCTTGATTGCAGTGCACGGTGTTATTACCTTATAGCCATCTACAACACACGAAACTTGGTATTGAAAGAACAGAACATAAGCTTCCGGGGGAAGCGTCTTCGATTTGAAGAGAGCGGAGAACAACATGGCAGTCGATGTTATACAGAAATTGTCGGAGCTGTTGAATGAGGAAAAGTGGACGAGAGCAACGCTCAACAATTATATCATAAAGAATTTCACTGATCTCGATACTATCATTGCCAGTGCTGCAAAGGACGGGAAGCTGGCAGGTATCAGGAACCTCACGTCTGAACACCTTAATCACACGCCGAACAGCATCATCGCACTCTACGTGACCGGAAAGCTCAACTTCGAAGAGGATACGCTTGATGAAGGGCATATAGAGAAGCTGATCAACCTCTTCAGAGACAACAAACGATTCAATATCGTCGAATTTCTATCCAAGGAAACCCTGAAATACGGTGAGAACAAGTATGCGCTCGAAGCCCTCGCACAATGTCTCACCAATGATGACCGGGAGGAAGAGCTGGAAGGGGTTTGGGAAAGGCTCGTCAAGATTGACTACGAAGAGGCAGAGCTCACGAGAAAGCTTGCCACCATCAAGGAGAAGAAGGGTCGGAATGATGAGGCCGTCGACTACTACAAGAAGGCTCTCCTCCGGTTTCTCAAAAAGGGTATGTACAACCCCGTTGAGGAGATCTGGCTCAAGCTCATCGAACTCGTACCTGAAGATCTTAATTTCTTCATGAACACGGAAAAGAGAATCGCCGACAGTATCGGCATCGATAAGGCTGGATTTCTCCTCTCCTTCATCGTTCCCTTCTACAAGGACAAGGGTGAATACGATATAGCCATCGAATTACTGAAGAAGATTCTCTCATACAATGAGAAGGACAGGGAAGCACGGGAAGAGCTCATCGATTGCTACACCAGCAAATACAAGGACCACTCACACCTCGAGGAGTATGTAGAAAAATCGGGGCTCAAGGACAACAGCGTCGACGTGCAGCAGGGTATCGATCTGTTCGAGAAACACATTATCTTTGACGTCGGAAGTTACGTCTACCATCGTACCTGGGGTATTGGTAAATGTGTCGATATCAAGGATGACACGCTCATCATCGATTTCAAGGACAAGCCGAAGCACAAGATGACCCTTCAGATGGCATTATCCTGTCTGCAGATCATTTCTGAAGACCACATATGGTTGCGCAAGAATACTGACCTTGAGGGGTTGCGCAAGACCATCTTGAATGATGTGGAGGAAGGCGTACGGATCATTATCGCCAGTAAAAACAATGCCGCAACGGTCAAGGACTTCAAGGATGAGCTCCTGCGGGGCATACTCACCAAGAAGGAGTGGACGAAATGGTGGAACAGGGCGAAGACCATACTGAAGAAGAATCCCTACTTCGGGACTCTGCCTGAGGACAACGACGTCTACTTCATCAGGAAAAACCCGATAAGTTACAATGAAGACGTCCTCAACAAGTTCAAAATCGAGAAGAACTTCGACCGGCGGTTCGAACTCTTCAATGAGTTCATTACCCACGGCGATATTGATTCAGAATATTTCGAGGACATGCTCAGCTACTTTACCGGATTCATATCCACACCGGGAAACATAAATGAGAACAGCTTGAAAAGCTTTCTCCTGCTCAAGAACCTGAAGAAATCATACTCCTATCTCCCCATTGATTTTGCCTATGATTTCAAGGAGATTCTCGACAATCTCAAGGACATCCATGCCTATCTACCGGCTATTCCTGAAAACGAGCTGAAAAAGAACTTCTTGTTGAACATCAAACGACATGCGGATAACTGGCCCGAACTCTTTGTGAAGTGTTTCTACAGTAACCCCATGAAGTTCATCATCGACGAGCTTATCTCCTCAGGCTTTGACAAATCCGTCAACGGGCTCATAGCCAATATAACATCTCATTACCGGGAGTATTGCGACCTCTTTATCTGGATAGCCAAGAACCTGGTCATTAGAAAGGCGGGGGATCACTTCAAGATCAATTTTGATCAAACCATAATGGGACTCTGCCATCTGCTCGAGATTTCAAACAGGGAACTGATAAACGAGCGAAACGTCGTGTCCAACCGTAAGCTGTTCAACACCATCGTGGACTTGCTCTTCAAGGACAACCTGCTCATCGAATATATAAAAAGATCGGACGAGACAAAGGTGCGGCGTCTCATGCCCACCATACTCAATATCGAGGAACTCAAAGACGAGTACATTATCAAGACACGATTCGCCATCAAGACCTCCTTCCCGAACATCGTATTCGAGGATGAGGTGGAAAGCATTGTCAACTCACAGCAACTTCTCGTTACCCAGCGGTCCTACGAGATGAAACAGAACGAGCTCAAGTATCTCATGGAGGTTGAAATCCCCAAGAACAGCAAGGAAATCGGGGTGGCCATGGAAAAGGGGGATCTCAGGGAGAATGCGGAATACAAATTCGCCCTCGAGAAACAGGATTTCCTTAAACAACAGGTGAAAAATTTGACCGAAACGCTCAACAGGGCCCAGATTCTAAAGTTCGAGGAGATCAAGACAAACGCCGTATCTGTCGGGACGATGGTTACGCTCAACAGTGTGTCGGAGGACAAGACAGAAAAGTTCACCATTCTCGGTCCCTGGGAATCGGAGCCATCCAAGAAAATCATCTCATACACCTCCCCGCTGGGCGAGACTCTGCTGAATAAATCGGTGGGAGACATCGTCGAGCTCGGCGCGAAAAACAACAGGAAGCAGTACAAGATACTGAAAATAGAAAAGACACCTGTGTAGAGGGATTCAGGGGACAGGTCCCCTCTTCTCAGGCTTGTCCCCTTTTCTCAGGGGATGAAATCCCCTTTTTTCAGGGGATGAAATCCCCTTTTCTCAGGGGAGGAGTTCCCCCGTCGTTGAATCCTCAGTTACAGAGCTGATGTGTAAGGGTACGCAGGTGCGATCCAGACCCTGCCACATGCCCTTCAGTGTGACGCGAATGTAGTTGTCAGTGATACCGACGTAGGTGTTTCCGTACGGCTCGAGCACCGCGGGACGAACGGTTCCCTCGAATCCCTTTCGGAATAGATAATTCAGATTTCCCCCCAGTTCAATGAGCATAGTGCTCCGCTTCCTCTTTACGCTCTGCGGCACTCCATCGATCATTCGTGCCGCAGCAGTACCGTTCCGCACTGAATATCTGAACACGTGAAGGGAGGCAAAGCGGATCCTGTGCACCTCGCTCACAGTCTTTTGAAAATCATCCTCATCCTCACCGGGGAATCCCACGATGATATCTGTTCCCAGGTGGCTGTCTGCCTTGACCTTGCGAAGCCGATCGACAACATCGAGATACTGGATGATCCTGTAAGGACGTTTCATGCGCTCAAGCACGCGGTCCGACCCGCTCTGGAGGGGTATGTGGAAGTGAGGTACGATACGCTCATGTGCGATCATATCAAACAGCTTGTGGTCGAAACAGTCAGGCTCGATCGATGAAAGCCTAATTCTGAGCTTCTCAGGCGTTTCACGGAGCAGGAAATCGAGCAGTTCAGGCAAACACATGTCGTCGAACCGGTAACTGCCCAGGTTTACCCCCGTGAGCACCGCTTCCCGGTATCCTTTTTCGAAAAGCCGGTTCAGCGCATGGAGGACATCCCGGTAATCCCTGCTCCTCGAACTCCCACGCGCGAGGGGCACCTTGCAGTACGCACATTGTCCGTCGCATCCGTCCTGCACCTTGACGAACACCCGCGAGCGGTGAGAGTTTTCTGGCTCCGAAAAACCAAAGGGTCCTTTCTTTGCGTCTGGAGAGAAGATACGGTTCTCGAAGTGCTCTCCAAGGATGTACGGAATGGAGGATTTATCTTCCTGCCCCACTACGAGGCCGACTCCCCGTATGCGCTGCAACGCATCACGATCAGTCTGCGCATAGCATCCGGTGACGACAAGCAGTCCTTCTTCACCGAGCAGCCTGGCGGCACGCATTATGCTGTTCCGAGATTTCCGGTCACCGCGGTTTGTCACCGTGCAGGTGTTCACCACGATGACATCGGGACGATCACACAGATCGATGATACGAAATCCGCACTGCTCGAGGGAGTATTCGATCGATTCTCCCTCGAACTGGTTGAGCTTGCATCCGTGGCTGACAACCGCAGCTGTTTTTACTTTCTTCACACCCATACCTCACGAACAAAGATACCCAATCCTTTCCGGAAAGAAAAACATGATCATCTGGATGTATCACCGGGCAGTTATAGTGAAATGAGTTCATGCAGGGGCACATCGGTAACAGGGGAACGTAAAGGGGATCGAAAAGGTTTCGGGAACCCTTCTACTGACCCAGTGGGGATTCTTCGGTCTGCTTGCTTACGACACGGATGAGTGCTTCCTTCAGTCTCGGGTCGTTTGGCTTGAGGGCGAGCGCCTGCTTGTAATCATTCTCAGCGGCAGCATAGTTGGCCATCCGCTCATAGACCTCTCCCCTGAAGAGGTATGAGAGGTACCTGTCACTCCTGAGCTTGATGCTTGCAGAGAGTGCTGTCTCGGCGAGGATATACTTTCCCTGTTCCATGTAAAGGCGTCCAACGTAGTAATAGTTGAAGGAGTCTTCCGGGTTCAGTGCGATCGAACGCTCCAGATAACCAAGCGCATCGCCGTACCGCTTGAGCTCGAAATAGGCCCTGCCCAGGGTAGTGAGGAAACGGGTGTCCCGGGAGTTACGCTCGAGCCCTTCGTTGCTTATATCGATGGCGTCCTTGTATCGTCCAGTATTGAGGTAGCACCACCCGAGCACTGCGAAGACATCGAGGTTGCTCGGCGAAAGCTCTTTTTCGCGGAGCAGCACCTCTTCAGCTTCGTAGTACTTACCCTTCTTGTAAAGGTCGTACCCCTCCTGAAAGCTCGCCCCAAGGTAGATGGGTACCAGCAATACGGCTAAGAGGATGGTTACAGGAAAGAGCTTTTTCAATCCGACTCTGCCTTTTTTACGGTCGGTGCGGCGTGAACCTCGCCCGCGCTCTTCGGACCGTATGATTCAGCGCTCATGACACACTTGCCATTAAAAATGCACCCACTTTCAATTATAAAATCTGGGGTCTTCACGTCACCGTTCAGCTCAGCTCCCTTCAAGAGCTCGAGCTTCTTGATCGCCTCCACATTGCCAATGATCTTCCCGTAATTTGTTACCACACCGGCCTTTATCGTCGCCTTCACCACAGCATCGGGACCGAGTATGAGATGCCCCTGCGCATCAATCTGTCCTTCGAACTTGCCCTTGATCATCAGGGAATCCTTAAACTTCATGGTGCCGGAAAAATCGATGTCTTCCGCGAGTACGGTGTCCACATCCTTCTCTTCAACGTACTTTGCTTCACTGCTCTTGACCATTGCCATACTCCTTGTGTCTGTTCCTCTATGATATGGTGCGCGGGAGGCGCACAATTTCAATCCAAGGCACCGTGCAACAGGCAGCGAGACTGCCGGAGACCCTTCATGCATGTCGTATGCATCATGCCTTTTTGATCTTCT
>SMTZ1_10005199_pt1 | contig 16492 bp, 20 predicted proteins | sample DeeMarSWOR136_30_FD_25667 | JGI IMG/M metagenome (IMG submission 25667)
TCGCTGGTCAATTTGCCCGGGTCAATCAAAGTGAAGCACCACTGACCCTGCGTCAGCACACACGGCGGCATACCTATCATGATTTTGTTATGGATTGGATTCTAATGTTTTTGATGAATGATTCCATCGATAAGCCGATTAAACGCTGGGATGAGATGTTTTTGCCCACCGAACTGGAGCGTTATGCCGCCAGTTTGATATACATTGATGAAAATGGAATTGAAAAACCACTGGTGTCTCAGACTACGACCTTTTATCAGGCAAAAGGAGCGCGGATCATTCCGCAAAAAGCACCAGCTCACTGGCAATATACCATTATTTTGGGAGCAGGTTTCAGTATAATCATGCTATTCATTACCTTCAGAGTTAGAAAGGGCGATGGTCTTGCTCGAATATTTTTTGGACTATATCATGTTTTAATTGGTATTGTTTTAGGAATACCAGGTACAATTCTTTTACTTTTATCTCTTTTCACAGACCATGTGGTAACTTATCACAATGAGAATATTTTCCTGGCCAATCCACTCACGTTGCTCACCTTACCTTTCGGCATCTTATTGTTACTTAAGAGGGATTTTAGGCAGAAATGGGCGCTTAACTTGAGTTATACTTTAGCGGCGCTGGGGCTGCTACTCCTGATTTTGAAAATACTGCCAAGTTTTGACCAGGATAACTGGTTATCCATTTCTCTCATCTTACCCCTTCTTGTCGCACTAGCCGGTTCCTGGTATATACTCAAAAAGAAATAGTAATTTTACTAATTCTCAAGCGCAATGAATATAATAATATTGTGACTCGCTGATCTGGTACTGGTAGCAACCTGTTAATTTTTTTTAAATATTTGTTGCATTATTTAGCAGGATGTGTATATTTGTTATTATTATACACATTGAGGATAAAGATATGAGAACTAATATTGTCATTGACGATCAAATAATGAAAGAGGCACAGGCAATGGGCGGGTATAAGACGAAAAAGGAAGCAGTTGAAGCAGGGCTGAAATTAATTGTTCATCTTAAAAAACAAGAAAAAATCAGAAAGTTTCGTGGAAAATTGAAATGGAATGGTGATCTTGATGAAATGAGATCGGATAAATGATTTTAGTCGACAGTTCCGTTTGGATCGATTATTTTAATGGTATAGCGACTATTCAAACTGATTATTTAGATAAGATTCTTGGTAAAGAACTGATCATTGTTGGTGACATCATTTTACTTGAGGTCTTACAGGGATTCAAATCCGATCGCGATTATAGTATTGCTCGTCAATCTTTGGAAGAATTTCCCTTTAGAAATATATTGGGAAAAGAGATTGCTTTAAAAAGTGCTTACAACTATCGCTACTTGAGAAAAAAGGGAATCACGATAAAGAAAACGGTAGACCTCATCATCGCTACCTTTTGCATTGAGAATAATATCGAACTCTTATATTCTGATAGAGATTTTGATCCCTTGGTAAAGCATTTGCACCTGATGAATGTGCTGTATGAGTAATTTAGCAAGATGTGAGGAAGATGGTTTTACTCCGATAATATCTTCTTTTTGTCTTGACAAAAAGAAGCAAAAACCGCGGCGTCACGAGTAACTCGGGATAAACTCAGCCCCCTACTCGGGGGCTTCAAACATAAAATTCGCCATTTTTTTTATTTATCGTCTAGGCGAGCTTGTCGAAACCTGTATAAGCACTTTTTTTCTAGCCTTTTTGGCCTGCCCCGTTACTCATAATGCTAAAAGGGCGGATTTTGACTCTTTTATAACACCGCATACCTTTAGACATTCATGCGCTACGCATATGTTGCAGCGGGGCGCAGATATCAGGTATATCCAGGAACTTCTGGGGCATGCATCTGTGGCCACAACTCAAATTTATACTCGTGTGCTCATAACAGATTTGAAAAAGGTATTTCGGGAAACGCATCCCCGGGCCATTTTGAATCACTTTTCTACTTGAAATCAAATCGTTATAAAACTATTTGTTGATATAAATTTGTAGATTTTGGATACATTTTATCATAATTTTAGATATATGATAGAGGATAATAAAATGACAATTAAAGAGATTGCAAAAAGTGTAATTGATACCTTACCAGAGCATGCTACAATGGATGATATCATACACGCTTTATATATCAGAACAAAGTTTGACAAAGGATTAAAGGAGATTGAGGAAGGAAAAGGAATTCCTCATGAAGAAGCGAAAAAGATGATGCGTAACTGGATACAGAATGAAGAATAAAATAATCTGGTCTCCTTCTGCTTTAGATGACATAAGAAAGATATTTGAATACATTGCTAAAGATTCTCCGGATCGAGGCGCCTAGTTTATTGAACGACTTATTGAAGCCACAAACATATTAGAGTCCTTTCCTTATACAGGTAGAATTATTTCGGAAATAAATCAGCAGAACTGCAGAGAAATAATTTATTGATCATACAGGATAATGTATGAAATATCTAAAAACATTGTAAAGATCACTTCCATTGTTCACGCAGCACAAGACTGGAAACCAAAATAAAAAATTAATATTGTGCTCCAATGTGCTTTAGATTAATAAAATTACTGTATAGCACCTAGTTGGCGCAAGGTACTATGAACCGGGATTTGGAAGGTGGTTAAGTTTAGATCCGATAGTGGACCATGAAACAGATATAACTCTCTATTATTATACACATAAGATCTTGTTTTGGAATTTCCTTAAAATCTGATCATTTGCAAGGATAAAATTCTCATTATAAATATAAAGTATATCCTGCAATACAGTACCACTTTAGAATAGAACAACTTACCTCAAAAGAAAGTTCGTATAAAGGTTATTTTATTTTTAAGTTAAAAAAATATATCACCTGCGATTTAAATTGTATCTTGAAGAGACTGTATTTATATTTGATAAATGATGTTAAATAAAGGATATGAAATGATAAAAGGAATCCAATATATAATTGATGATCAAGGTAAGAAAAAGAGTGTTATTCTAGATCTTGAAAAATGGGGTGACTACTGGGAAGATTTTTATGATATTTTAGTTTCCGAGTCCCGTCGTGAAGAACCTAAAGTCTCGTGGGAAAAACTAAAAAAAGAAGCCCTTTCTTCCCAATGAGCGATGTTGTAAAGTTTGAAGTGCAATTTTTTTCTTCCGCTGCTAAAGAATTTCGCAATCTTCCTCAAGAGATCAAAAAAAGAGCAATAACAAAAATCGACTCACTGGCTTCTAATCCATTTCCAAAAGCTTCTAAAAAACTTAAAGGAAAAAACGATTTTTATAGAATTCGTATTGGTCCTTATAGAGTTATTTTTGAAATTCGTAAAGATGAAAACATAATCCTAATAACAAGAATTAGACATCGTAGCGATGTATATAAATGATCGCCAGATTTTCTCTCAAATCGTTCTTTGATATACAGGTAATTTATGGTACATAGTTGGCGCAAGGTACTATGAATTAGTTGCATATATATTGCAAACAGATCCGCTGGCAAATAAATATCCTTTCATCAATCCATATAACTATACTGCGAATAATCCTTTGTATTATATCGATTCGAATGGTGAAGACCTAAAAAATGCAATTCTTCATACAATTGGTGCCTATGCATATGTACAAGAGGTTATGGGGGGAGTGGGATTAATTTTTGAAGGCGGTGTTCCTGGAATGATTATTGGTTCTGCTCAATTAATTCATGGCGGATTATCTGCTGCAATTGAAATTGGCAATATAGGAAATGAATTATATCATGAATATTCTGGAGAACGAATTTATCAATATATTACTCAAGGTATTAATGAAGCAATCGCGAGTTTAACCACGGATAATAAATTTAAAATAAATACTTGGGCAATAACGGATATTTTATTAAATGTATTTTCAGCTGGGTCAAAAACTAAATTTATCCATCTAATTTTAACTGGGAAATCTACAAAAATAGAAAAAATGGTAAAACTTGGAGAAGAGATTTTAATTAAATGGAAGACTGGAGAAGATATAACTAATGAAATCAATGAGTTTCAAAAAATGATTGAGGCATTCGAAGAAGAATCGGACGAAAATTATGAAGAAGAAAACGAAGTTGAAAAAGAGGAAAGAAATTTTAATAGGTGAAAATTATTAACGATATCTAATATGAAATTGGATTTGTTAAGGTTTCCATTAAGTCAATTAAAAAAGAAAGATAATTAAATGAATAATATTTTTTCTTTAAAAGAAATAGGTATATTCCATGTCACTTTAATAATAGGCATTATTTCAAACTTTTTTATGTATATTTTTTATAATAAAATTGCTATATATCTCAAAAATAATGATCCTCTTAATTATAAAAAGTTGAAAGAATTAAAGATATCATATCCGAGGTATCAAAAAAGTAAATTACACAAATATATAGTATCAGAGAAAGAAAATTTACCTAAAGGAATAGTAAATTGGATCAGCATTTATCATTATAGCTATATCATATATAAGATGGTACTATATATTATAGTTTTAATATTAATAATAATTTTAATTTTAGCATTTTTAAGGTAATATTTAACTCATTTTTCTTGACCATTTCTGGTTCTATTTAAATATACAAAACTAAATTTGGAAATTCTTTAAAAAAACTTTAGTTGAATATTTAGAAAATTATAGGTTGAATCTTTTATATTTATTTACAATCATCCTAATCCCTCTCACAACAAGTGGGATTTTTTATTTCGGTAAATTAATTTCTAAATCTTTGCATATCTTTTTTACTAGAAAGTCTAAGATTTCTATATGACGTGGGATTGTAGAGATCTGATTGTTGGCAGGATTTATATATAGTGTATGTTTACTTCCCTCTCTATATAATTTACATCCTTGTTTTTCAAGATGTTTGATTAAGGCAGTTCTCTTCATGAAGCGGTGATCTTGATTTCTTCACGGATTACACTGTCATCAATCTGTGAAAGAGCACGTTCCCGATTTGCCTTCAGAACCATCAGAATAGCATCTTTAAGGTTGTCGCGGGTTTCTTCGATTGTTTTCCCTTGAGTATTTGCCCCGGGCAACTCCGCAACATAACCGACATATCCCCAGTCTTCCTTTTTTATAATCGCCGTAAATGTATTTTCCATCTTTATCCCTTTTACTTTTACCTAAAATTAAATTTACTCTGGATATTTTCATGATTCAATAATTTTATACTAAACAGGTATAGTATTATTCGTATTATTATACCCATAGTGATGATTTCTCATGATGGGAAGACATTCAATAATATATACTCAGGGTGGGGACACTTTTAATGATTATTTATCAGATTATATCTGTTGGATGGAATTCAGAGGATGGAGTCATCGAACAATTGAGAACTATACCATTAATATTAAGCAATTAATCAACTTTATTCGAAGAGAGACCGATGTTCAATGCCTGGATGAAATAAATCCCAGGATAATTCACCAGTATCAGCATTTTTTATATCACCTTAATTTGAAATCAGACAAATATTTATCCATTTCAAGTCAGCATACAAAATTAGTCTGCATTCGTTCGTTCTTTAAATATTTGTACTTAATCCATCATATACATATTGATCCATCATTAATACAATTACCTGTAAAAGGACAAAATTTACCAAAGAATATCCTAAGCGAATGTCAAATTGAAACTATTCTTCAGCAACCTGATTTAAAATCTCATCTTGGAGTCAGGAATCGGGCTATCTTGGAATTATTTTATGCCTCCGGGATCAGAAATTCAGAATTAAGAAATTTAACAGTCTATGATATAAATCTTTCCCAAATGCAACTTATGGTTCGAAAAGGGAAAAATGGCAAAGATCGTATTGTCCCAATTGGCGAAATTACCGCAAAATATATTGATGATTATTTAAGTAATGTTAGAAGTATCTTGTGTTCAACATATAGTACCAATATCTTATTTTTAAGTAAAAGTGGCAGAAAGATAACCAAAGCCAACTTAATATGGATTGTTGCTCATAATGCCAAAAAAGCGGGTATTGGTTCTTTCATAACACCGCACACCTTTAGACATTCATGTGCCACGCATATGCTTCAGAGGGGAGCGGATATCAGGTATATTCAGGAACTTCTGGGACATGCATCTGTGGCCACAACTCAAATTTATACCAGGGTTCTCATAGCAGATTTAAAAAAGGTATTTCGGGAAACACATCCAAGGGCGGTAAATAAATGAGGTTTTATATTATCATTCATCTTTGTAAATTTAGTACAGATTCATGGTCTTTGAAATGAAATAATACCTAGTTGGCGCAAGGTACTATGATCCGGGGATTGGGAGGTGGCTTAGTGTTGATCCGATGGCTGAGAAGTATCCATTTTGGTCACCATATAATTATACTTTGGATAATCCGATTACTAAAATCGATTCTGATGGAAGAAATCCAATTAAATATTTTATTAAAACCGTAAAAAATACTTGGAAACAGGTAAATCGCAATCGCGCAATAATTGAAGCTGCAAAAGACAAGAGAGTTTTTGTTACTGGATCTGGAAAATCAAAAGCGGCAAGAAAGTTAATGAAAGATGCAAAACCCGGAGCAAAATTAAAAAGACATGATCCACATAAACCTGGACAGAAACCCCATTGGCAGAAAAAAACTGGTGGAGGAGGAAAGGCATTATATAATACACTAAATGCTATTATTGGAAGTTTAATTCTAGGAATATTTGAAACCCCTTTAGCGGGAAATCAAGGTCCACAGGGAGTCGGAAATCCTGGTGAAGACTTAGATGGGGATGGGCAAGATGATAGTACACAAGAAGTTTGGTCCCCTGGATATATACCGGATGTTGAAAAAGCTGATGATGCAGAAGCTTTAGAACCTGAAGTGTCTAATAAGAAGAATGGAGAAAAAGATGAAGAAAAAAAGAAGAAGGAAAAAAAGCCAGTATTTGGCGAACATCTTTAATAAATATCCATAAAGCATTTAGGAATGTACAAAAAAGAAGGAAGAATTATCCTTTCTAGTAATACCTTCAAATTAATTGTATATGGGAATTGGGTAAAAATAAAAAGAGAAGATAAGAAATAAAATGAGGAAGAGAAATAAGAGTAGCATCTGGTAATGCGTTTAAATAATATTATTCGGTCTAAATTACATCAAATTCTGATTCATTAAAACAGTATCTATAATAGAAATTTTAATAATATTGATGAATAATAATCTGAGTTTAAAAAATAAAGAAAGAAAATAAGTACTAGTACTACAAAGATTTGAATGAGGCTGAGAGCGTTGAAAAATAGATTTATATTTAATAATTATGATAAATCAATACTAAGGAAAATAGAAGACTATATAGAAAAAGTCGATTCAATGCCAAAAGAATTTTATAAAAATAATGAAATATTTAAGGAAGATTCTTTTCTTTATTCAGATAAAAGAAAGTTATGTGAACATATAGAAAAAGATATTATTTACCAAGAAAACATTGCCAAAAAAATTATTAAGAATTCTAAAATTGAAAATCTAAAAACAAAATTTATCTCATATCATTGGATTTGCGAATTGGATCAAATTGAAAATAAGAATTATTTAAGCATTGCTATTATAATTGAACCAGAGAATGAATTATTAGGCGATATAGGATTTCCAATTATGATTGTATTAACAGAAAAGAATGAATTCAGGTATTGGGAAATTATACATATTGATTTTGCGATGAAAAGCATCAGAGACATTTATGGAATTGATCTTGAGAATACTAACTAATAACTGGCGCTTAATATATACTTAATTTACTGAATATTTAATATCTCAATCTTTATTATAGTTGTAACATTACCCCCGGATGATTTTTTTATTTTTATTACCTTAGTAAAAGAATAAGCCTAGCTTCATATTAAGGGGCAAGTACGCTAGTTCACTTGTCGTTCACGTAGCTTTGCATAAATTGTCATATAACATCGCAAAATTAAAAGATTATCAATAAAAGTTTTTTTGTATAAATTTACATAGTCCCGTCATCAACAAGGGACTTTTTTATACACTTACCAAAATTATTTTGCCTTTCCTGAATTACTAGATATATTATTCTTAAAAATCCGTTCTTTGATATTTTGCGTATTATTAACTATCTATAGCACCTAGTTGGCGCAAGGTACTATGATCCGGAGATTGGGAGATGGTTGAATGTTGATCCGCTGGTGGATAAATATCCTTCTTTGACACCTTATGTCTATTGTGCCAACAATCCTTTAGTATATATCGATCCAAATGGAAAAGATATTACTTCAGTTAAGGAAGAATATGAAGAAGGAAATGTTATTTATAAGATTACCTATACAGCAACAGTGATCAATGAGAGTGATGTTGTATATACAAATGAGGAATTAGAGAAATTTGCGTCTATAATTTCTAACCAAATAGAACAGTCATTCACTGGAAGTACAAAGGATGGAAAGATTAAATGGGAAGCAAAAGCTGATATAGTAGTTGGAACTAAAGCAAGGGAAGGGGATAATATAATTCGTATATTGCCGAGTAAAAGTGGTGAATCTGGTCGAGCTCAAGTTCCTAGTGATATTCAGAATATAAGTGTTGAGACATTAATTTATGGATCAGATTTTCAGATTAGTAGAACAGGAGCTCATGAATTTGGTCATGGAGCAGGATTGTATCATCCAGTGGATTCCAAAACAGGCAACTTAATTACTTTTAATATTAGAAACCTTATGCAGCAATCTAGGTATAGTATGGGTACAAATATTACTTTTGATCAAATTAGAGAATTACATAAAATGGTAAATTTTTGGTTTGGAGCAAGAAAAAAATGAGATTCAAATTATATGTGCAAATAATTTTTATAATAGGTATATTTTTATCTAACTCCTCTTATTCACAAGATACAATAACACATACTGATTCAACTGTCCTTCATTTAGTAATATCACATGGATTTCTACCGGGAGAATTAATAAAAATAATGATTATAGATGATACAGGAAATGAAAATATAATTTTTTCAGATAATTTATTAAGAATAAATCACCAAAGCGTAAATTTCTTTAAAATAAAATTAAAGAAAAATAAAATGAGTATGCTTAAAGTTAATTGTCCTTGGAGAGAGGTAGAAGTCAAACATGGTTTTATTATTAGTCAAGATACATTTATTGATCTATCAATAAATCCAAAGAATGAATTCCTTTTTATATCATCTGAATCTTTAGATGGATATGATTGATTAACCAATGTCTTAATAAATAAAACAATCTGAATAGCTCCCCAACCACCAGGGTGCTCTCAATTTTATGAAGCTTCTTTATAAAATATAGTTTTTCTCGCCAACAAAAGTATGTATATTCTAACTAAATCTGTTCTTTGATATTTTAAATAGTACAAGCTATCTATAGCACCTAGTTGGCGCTAGGTACTATAATTTAGTTGCATATATATTACATCAGCATCATTTTGCAATATATTCTTTCCAAAATGTAAAAGCGTGAGAAGCTAATTCATATGATATTGGAAGATAATTTCATTTATTAATAATAAATTATAAGAATCTCTCCACCGGAACATTAAAAATCTTACTTAATTTCTTAGCTACTTTTTTACTTATACTTCTTCTTGAATTTTCCATATCGGATATATGTTGTTTAGTATAATTTCCTAAACGGCTACCCAATTCCGCCTGAGTCAATCCCATATTTTGCCTGTAAATACGAATACTCTCCCCAGGAGTAGTAGATTGATTAACTTTCTTAAACCAATCGGTATTAAAAATATCGACCAGATCATTTTCACTTTCTTCAATTATTTCAAAGGAATTACCATATTTGTGCTTGAAATAGTTAATTACATTTTTAGGGATATCACCCTTTATTTCAAAAAGCCGTTTGTTAGTACGGCGCTTTTTCACGACTGCCAACATAATATACCTCTATGATAATTGTATTTTTTTCATGTTTCCAACATGCCACCCAGGAATATCCTAAATGATAATGATATTCATTTGTTAAAATGTACCCAATATAATGGTACTTGTCAAGTTGGTTATATTATTATTAAATTAGAAGTCAAATCAAATTAAAAACCTGATATTATTTTGTACAGGTTGAAATCGTAACGGTTTTTAAGCAAAAAGCAATAGAATAAGCAAAATCAGTTTAAGTATAGTACAAATAAGGGGAGATATACAAGATGGAAAAAGAAACGCATACCTATAAATTTAAAGCAGAAGTCAAACAGTTACTGGACATATTGGCCCATTCCTTATATACCAATAGAGAAATATTCCTGCGTGAACTTATTTCCAATGCATCGGATGCTTTAGAGAAGGTGCATTTCGAAACCCTGAGGGGTAGCGATGTTGCCGATAAAACACTTCCTCTAGAGATTACTATTGATCTGGAAAAAGATAAAAATATTTTGACTGTTAGCGATAGCGGTATAGGTATGACCGAGCAGGAAATTATAAAAAATATCGGCACGATTGCTAAATCTGGCACTGCCGATTTTCTAAAACGAATGTCAAAAGATAAAGATGATTCTGCCAATATTATCGGTAAATTTGGTGTCGGATTTTATTCTGTCTTTATGGTGGCTAAAGAGGTCGTTATTACATCCAGGTCTTTTGAGAAGAAAGCGGCCGCGGTACAGTGGAAATCGGAAGGTCTGGGAACGTTTGAAATAGAGAAACTCGATCATAAGGTTCGCCGAGGAACCAGTATTAAGATTTATTTAAAAGATGATGCCAAGGAATTTACTGAAAAATGGAAAATCGAACAGGTAATACAAAAACATTCTAATTTTATCCCATTTCCTATAAAAGTGGACAAAGAGCAGGTAAATAAAGTTCGTGCCATCTGGCGCGAACCTAAATTCCAGTTGAAGCAAAAAGATTATGATGAATTTTATAAGTTTCTTACCTATGATAATGAACCCCCTATGGATACCATCCATATTTCGATCGATGCCCCGGTTCAATATAACAGCCTGATGTTTGTCCCCAAGAAAAATCTCGACTGGATGGGTTATGATAAGGCGGATCACGGTCTTGATCTTTATGTCAAGCGCGTATTGATTCAACACGAAAATAAAGATCTCTTGCCCGAATATCTGCGATTTATGCGGGGAGTGGTTGACTCGGAAGATGTGCCGCTTAATATATCGCGTGAGACGCTACAGGAAAATTTGATCATTACCAAGATCAAGAATAATCTGGTAACACAAATTCTATCCCATTTAGCCAAGAAAGCTAAAGATGAGCCAGAAAAATATGCAGGATTTTGGAAAGAATTTGGCAGACAATTTAAATTGGGTTATACCGATTATTCAAACCGCGAAAAATTTTCAGACCTCTTACGCTTCAACTCCTCATCTCTTGAAAAAGAAGAAGATCTCACTTCTCTGGAGGCCTACAGCACAAGATTAAAACCTGATCAAAAGGAGATATATTATCTTTTTGCACCAAACCGCGAGGCTATGAAATCAAATCCCCATTTAGAGATTTTTAACAAGAAAGACCTGGAGGTACTTTATTTATATGATCCCATAGACGAATTTGTCATGGATGCGCTGCGCACATATAAATCATACGACCTGAAGTCTGTTGAGCAGGCGGATTTAGACAAGATCGAAAAATTTGCCGATCAAATAGAAGAGAAGAAAATTGAAAAATTGAGTGATGAGGATGCTAAAGTATTTGATAAATTGTTAAGGCGTATGAAAGATATACTCGGTGATCGTGTAACAGATGTTGTTGTGTCCAAACGACTCACCGATAGTCCTTCCTGTCTTGTAAGCCCGGACGGCACCATGACTTCCAGTATGCAAAAGATCATGCAGATTATTAGTAAAGATGCTTCTATCCCCAAGAAAATAATGGAAATAAATCGGGATCACCCATTAATTCGTAATCTTCTTAGACTATACAAGAATGATGCTAAAGATGATCATCTTAGCCGTGTTACAGAACAATTATTTGAATCTTCCCTGCTCTTGGAGGGTTATTTAAGCGATGCACATAAAATGGTTGAGCGCATTGAAGATTTATTGGAAAAGTCCACGGAGTGGTACCTGAAGGAAAAATAGTCTTATAAAATTATTCAACTTCCTCGATACGTAGCATATTTGTTCTGCGGCGCAGAGAAAATGGGAGACCGGCTGTAATAACGACACAATCGCCACTTTCAAGAACATTTTCTTCTTTAAGTACCTTCATGACATCGTGTATGGCATCATCTATATTGTCCTTAAATTCTTGAACCATATATCCGGATACACCCCAGAGCAATGCCATACGTTGCAGACTGCGTTGGGAATGTGTAACAGCGATGATGGATTGGGTTGGGCGATAGTGTGATATCATATGAGCAGTAGATCCGGTTTGCGTCAGGCATACAATTGCTGCTGCTTTAACCAGCTCAGCAGCAGTGCAGGCGCTGTGGCCAATTGCTTCTGCAGAGTTGTATTCGATCTTTAGTGCCTGCCTGGGGGGCTTGCATTCTTTCAACTGTTCTTCTTCAATTAAGCTGATAATTCTATGCATGGTTTCCACTGTTTCTACGGGATATTTACCGCTGGCTGTTTCACCGGAAAGCATCACCGCATCGCTGCCATCTAAAATGGCATTTGCCACGTCAGATGCCTCAGCTCGTGTTGGCCTGGGATTGTGTATCATGGAATCCAGCATCTGAGTTGCCGTAATAACGGGTTTACCTCGTTCATTACATTTTTTTATTATTTTCTTTTGGATGGGTGGAACTTCTTCCGCTTTGAGCTCTACTCCTAAATCCCCCCGCGCCACCATTACCAAATCCGTTGCCTCGATAATCTGGTCTATGGCCTGCACTGCCTGGGGCTTTTCAATTTTAGCTACCACAGGTGTATCTTTACCATGTTTCGCAATAAGTTGTTTGATATCATATATATCCTGCGGTTTTTGTACGAAAGAGAGTGCTACATAATCGACATCCATTTGTAACCCAAATTTTAAATCTTCAATATCTTTGTCTGTTAAAGCGGTAACGGATAACGTTGAGCCAGGCAGATTTAATCCTTTCCGATCAGATAAGTGACCTCCGAATATGACCTGGCACTGCACATCTGGACCATCAATTCTCTGTACTTCCAAAGTAATCATCCCATCATCGAGCAACACTGTATTACCAGGTTTAACATCCTTGGGAAATGAAGCATACGACACAGATACTGCGGATTGATCACCCTGGATGTTGCGTGTTGTTAACGTGAAAGATTCACCCTCCTTTAATTCAACCGCACCATTTTTAAAGGTTTGAATTCGAATTTTTGGACCTTGCAAGTCCTGAAGGATGGCGATTGGTTTTATTAAATCCTGAGATACGCGTCTGACAGTCTCGATATTTCTTTTATGATCTTCATGGTTGCCATGAGAAAAGTTTAGCCGTGCCGCGTGCATACCCGCAATGGCCATGGCCATTATCGTTTCATACGAATTTGAACTGGGACCAATAGTGCAGATAATCTTTGCTCTGCTTAATTTCGTTAAGCTGTTCACTGTTTGTTACTCCTGTAGGTATAGAATTAGCATTAAAACTACCATGTGATCAGTAGAATAGCAAGATCAAAAAATAAGAATCTAATAATATTATAGAGCACACTTGCTCAAAAACATATTTGTGGCTATTTTAATTTCCATTTTATAAGAGTGGATATATAAAGCAAGCAATACTTCTCAATCGTGATGATAAGTTATAAGAGTGAATTTAAGGAAACTTTAAATCTGGCCTATCCGGTAATCATCGGCCAGTTGGGTCATATGATGATGGGTGTGGTCGATAGTGTCATGGTCGGTAAAATCGGGGCAGCGCCGTTAGCTGCTGCATCGGTAGCACATGGATTGTTTATACTGATTTTAATTTTCGGGATAGGAGTATCCATGGCGTTATCACCCCTTGTGGCAATGTGCATTGGTGCCAATGATTTACCTAAAAGTGGCACTATTTTCAGACAGGGATTACTGGTAAACTTCACCCTTGGTGTTATCTTGTCGCTTATCTCATTTTATGCGGCAGAGATTATATTGCACCTTAATCAACCTGAAGATGTGGTGGGTCAGGCAATTGCCTATATGAAAACGTTGGGTTGGTCAATTCTACCGGTGATGGTTTTCCAAACGTACAGGCAAACCATCGAAGGTTTTGCAATCATGCGGCCAGCTATGATTATCAATATACTTGCCAATGTAGTGAATATTTTTGCCAACTGGGTCTTTATTTTTGGCAACCTAGGTTTTCCCGCCATGGGTCTTGTTGGTGCTGGTTGGGCAACCTTTACGACAAGGTTTTTAATGGCATTGACCATGTTTAGTTATGTAAATTTTTCCTCGCGCTTTGAGCCTTATGGTATTCGTTTAAATTTTAAAAAAATAGATATAGGCATCATCCGCAAAATATTAAGAATCGGTATTCCAAGCGGCATCCAATATTTTTTTGAGGTGGGAGCATTCGCAGGATCGGCGGTTATAATAGGTTGGCTGGGTACAAAAGAATTGGCCGCGCACCAGATTGCAATTAATCTGGCTTCCATTTCCTTTATGTTTGCCCTGGGTATTTCGGCCGCAGCTGCCATTCGTGTCGGTAATGCTGTGGGAAGGAAAGAAAAGGCCGCTACCCGCTCAGCTGGATTTAGTGCTATTCTAATAGCAGGGTCTGTAATGGGTTGTTTCGGTATTCTGTTTATTTCCTTACGCACTTTTCTACCATCTTTATATATTAATGATCAGGAAGTTATTGAAATAGCTGCTTCTTTATTGATTATTGCTGCAGGCTTTCAGTTATCCGATGGTACACAAGCAGTAGGCGTCGGCATTTTGCGCGGGCTGGCCGATGCAAAAATTCCTATGATAATTACATTTATCGCATACTGGATTATCGGCCTACCCGGTGGTTATGTATTGGGATTCGTCTTTAATCTGGGCGTGCAAGGTGTGTGGATAGCCTTACTTATCGCACTTTCCACTTCTGCGATGATGCTAACATTACGTTTTAATATAAAAAGCAGGCAAAAAATCGTTTTCTAAATAGGTCGTATATAAATTCTACCAATAATAGCGCTGCGCAGCTTTTATGGCTTCAACCAGACTGATTTCACTGGCGATACCCTGACCGGCGATATTGAACGCCGTGCCGTGATCAACAGAAGTACGGAGAAATGGCAATCCCATGGTCAGAGAAACGGTGCGATGAAAATCCAACGTCTTTGCTGCGATATGACCCTGATCATGGTACAGAGATAATACGCCGTCATAGTGACCTTCATGTGCCAGATGAAAGACCGAATCGGCAGGGATTGGGCCGACAACATTTAAGCCAAGCTGTAGCGCTTTTTGGACACTGGGGATTAGAATTTTTACTTCCTCATCACCAAACATGCCCTGTTCACCGCCATGCGGATTCAAAGCGGCAAGCGCCAGTTTGGCTTTGGAAATACCAATTTGCTCCAGATGACGATGACAACCTTGCAAAGTGTCAACAAGTTCCTCAATATTTAAGGCATTCGAAATCTCCCGGAATGGAATGTGTCGTGAATAAAAAAATATACGCAGGTTGCCTGTTACAAAAAGGGTCATGGTTTTTTTCGAGGAAGTAAGCTTGGTCAGAATTTCCGTGTGATCTAAGAATGGGACTTGCGCCATTTTGAGCGATTCTTTGTTTATTGGAGCTGTTACCATGGCATTAACCTGACCCTTAAGTGCGACCTTTATTGCAGCTTCGATATATGCAAAGGCGTGTTTTCCACCTTCGGCACAAATTTTACCGTAACATTCTCTGAAGGGCAGGGGTGAAATGGGATAACAGTAAATCGTGTCTGAATGAAAAGTTTCCTGATTAAAATCGGATAACCGGGAGAATTTAATTTTATAACCTAGTAATTTTGCCGTGCTGTGTAATATTTCTAAATCTCCGAAAACTATTGGATGGCAATTTTCATAAAGATCTGAATTATTTACCAATGCTTTAATTACGATTTCCGGTCCTATTCCGCAAGGATCACCGCAAGTGATGGCAAATCTCGGCTTCATTAAATTTTCTCCTACTTAGTCAAGATCATACGGCAACTCATTTTCCCATCGTCACCTTGAAGGGTGCAATAGTATATACCACTAGCTACTGCATTACCCGTATTATCACTACCGTCCCAGATAATCGCATGCTGGCCGGCTGTCTGATAGACATGATCGAGCAGCGTCTTGATCTTTTTCCCCGAACTATCAAATATCTGTAAAGTTATAGATGCGCTAGAAGCAATATCATATTTTATTGTGGTATTGGCATTAAAAGGATTGGGATAGTTTTGATAAAGTCTGAATGATTCTGCTACAGTCCCATCCTTTGATTCTAATTTTGTTGCATTATAATTTAATATTTCAACAGCATCAAAATCTGCACCGGGATGGGGACCGAGATCAGTATTTGGAACCGCATCGATAATTGCGAGGTATCTGATATTAGTCACTCCCAGACTATCAAAATCAAGATAACAGATATCGCCGGGATAGCGACCCA
>SMTZ1_10018513_pt1 | contig 16488 bp, 12 predicted proteins | sample DeeMarSWOR136_30_FD_25667 | JGI IMG/M metagenome (IMG submission 25667)
TTTGAGCCAGAAGGCTGCCCAAGTCGATCAAGAGGTCATTGTTTTCTGTGGTGTCCATTTCATGGCCGAAACCGCGGCGATCCTCGCTCCTGAGAAAACGGTCGTGCTGCCTGACATCAGGGCGGGGTGTCCGATGGCAGATATGGTCACGGCCTCCGAACTGCGAGAGTGGAAAACCCACTACCCAGGAAGAGAAGTTGTCTGTTATGTCAACACGAGCGCAGAAGTCAAGGCCGAATGCGATATCTGCTGTACATCCTCGAATGCCCTTAGAGTGGTCGACTCTTTGGCAGGGGATGAAGTCCTTTTCGTGCCGGATAAAAACCTGGCCGCCTTCGTCGCTCGGCACACAGAAAAAAAGATCATTCCTTGGGATGGATACTGCTACGTCCACAACAATATCCTGGCCAAGGATATCCAGGAGCAGAGATCCCTTCATCCCGAAGCTGAGGTTTGGGTTCATCCAGAATGCAGGCCCGGAGTCATCGATCTGGCGGACAAGGTTTTGTCAACAGGAGGCATGGTCAAAGAGGCTAAGACGACCGACAAGAAAGAGGTCATCATCGGCACGGAATCGGGGATTATTTATAGATTAAAAAAAGAGAATCCAGAGAAAAATTTTTATCCGGCCTTGAAGACGGCTGTCTGCTACAACATGAAAAAGATCAACCTCATCAAGGTCTTAAAGTCTTTGGAAGACATGGTTTATAAGGTCGAAGTTCCTCTTGACATCAGCCGAAGGGCAAGAGGAGCGATCGAAAAGATGATAAAAATCCAATAAGGAAGACAGAGAATGAAAAATTCGACAGAACAAAACCAAGCTCTCTCGCCTAAAATATTGGGCCTCGCCATCAAGTCAGAAATCGAGGCTGTTTCTGCGTATACGAAACTCCATGACCGGGTGAAAAACGCGTTGTTGAAGAAGAAATTGACATTTCTGATCTCCGAAGAAACGAAGCATCGCAAGATCCTGGAGAAGCTGTTTTCCCAGAAATATCCAACCCAAGAGGTTAATCTTCCAGATAGATCTTTTCTTCCTCCCATCAGGCTTCAGGTTGATCCAGAGCCTCCCATCAGGGATTTATTTAAAGCGGCTCTCCAGGCTGAGAAGTTGTCAGAGGCGTTCTATAAAAAGAGGAGCCAAGAGGTCAAAGACACTGAGAGTCGGAAGCTTTTGGAATACCTCTCTCGTGTGGAACGGAGCCATTATTTCATGATAAAATCAGAAATTGACCTGCTCGAGAAGTTCCCTGAATACTATGATGTGGAGGAATTCCATTTTTCCCATGAGATGGTTCATCTAGGGCCTTAGAAAAGAGAGAGACTCGATCAGTACTTTTTATTTCTTTAAAATAAGGATGAGTGGATGAGACATTCTTGGCGCATCGGAAGGGCGTTCGGGATCGACATCAACATCGATTCCAGTTGGTTTTTGATCTTTATCCTGTTCAGCTGGGTTTTGGCCGCAAACTATTATCCACAAGGTTATCCGGGTTGGAGCCAGGGCCTGTATTGGTTCATAGGGGTGATGACAAGCCTGCTCATCTTCACCTCTGTTCTGATTCATGAGCTGGCCCACTCTCTCGTGGCCATCCAACAGGGAGAGAAAGTCAAGAACATCACTCTGTTCATTTTGGGCGGAGTGGCTCAGATCACCGAGGAGCCCAAAAAGCCTCTCCAGGAACTGTTGATGGCTTTGGTGGGCCCTTTGGCCAGTTTCGGGCTCGGCTTTATCTTTTTCATCGTTGCGCTGTTTTTGAAAGGGACCAGTATTCCCCTTCACGCGGCCCTTTCTTATCTGGCGCTCATCAACCTCGTTTTGGGGATATTCAACCTCCTTCCCGGATTTCCGATGGATGGGGGCAGAGTCCTGAGATCCATCATCTGGAAGATCACCGGTAATCTTAGGAAGGCCACCCGTATTGCCTCTCGGACAGGGCAGGGTTTTGCCTTTCTTCTGATGGTGTTGGGCGGCGTCCAGGTTATCAGAGGATATCTTTCAGGTCTTTGGCTGATTTTCATCGGCTGGTTTCTGCACAGCGCCGCTGTCAGAGGCTACCGTCGGGTCATGGTCGAGACTGTGCTCAAGGGAGTGAGCGCGGGAGATCTGATGACAAAGGATTATGAGTCAGTCAGGCATGACCTCTTGGTCCAGGAGCTCGTCGATGACTTTATCCTCAAAAAAAGGGAGAGAGTCTTCCTTGTCCTGGAGGAAGAGGAGGTGAGGGGCATCGTCTGTCTCGAGGATGTCAAAGCCACACCTCGGGAGAGATGGTCTGAGTATAGAGTGGAAGATATCATGACTCCGCGGGAGAAGCTGATGTTTGTTTCACTCGAGGCCGATGGCAGCGAGATCCTCGATAGCCTCACCGCCAATGATATCCATCAAATTCCTGTTCTCAAACAGGGAAGGATTGTGGGCATCATCTGCCGCAGCGATGTCCTGCGATTCATCCAGCTCCGTTCTGAACTTGGAGTTTAAAGGTTGAGATGAGAATGAGAAGATTGCCGGAGCGAATCCGAAAAAGAGATGATTCATTCGTGGATTTTGATGAGCAGAAGATAAAAACCGCTGTCTTCCGGGCCGCCCTGGAAGTTCTTGAAGAGGAAAGACACTCTCTCGAGATAGCGGAAGAGATAGGAAATCAGGTTCTCGATAAAGTGGCCTCGCAGTACGCCGACAAAATCCCCTCAGTCGAAGACATTCAAGATCTTGTCGAACAGGTCTTGATGGAGAAGGGGTATCGGGGAGTGGCTCGGAGCTACATCCTGTACCGAGAGGAACATAAGGACCTGAGACAAGCCAAAGTCATTTTTGGGGTTCGGGACGATTTGAAGCTTCCTCTCAATACTCTCCTCGTCCTGAAAAGGCGATACCTTTTGAAGGACGATGAGCGGCAAGTCATCGAAACACCCAAAGAACTCTTTAGACGCGTGGCCCATCATGTCAGTCAGGCTGAGGAAAATTTTCCCTCCCCCACAAGCCCGGAGCAGATTGAGGAAGACTTTTTCCAGATGATGAGTCAGCGGGAATTTTTGCCAAACTCTCCAACTCTGATGAACGCAGGGACATCGCTCGGACAGCTCTCTGCATGTTTCGTGCTCCCGGTGGAAGATTCGATAGACGGGATTTTTCAGAGCCTGAAGAATATGGCCGTCATCCATCAAACAGGAGGGGGCACGGGTTTTGATTTTTCCCGGCTCAGGCCCAAAGGAGACCTGGTCTCGACGACTAAGGGTGAAGCCTCCGGTCCCGTGTCTTTTATGAGTATTTATAACCACGCCACTGGAGTCATCGTCCAGGGAGGAAGACGCCGAGGCGCCAACATGGGCATCCTGCGCTGCGATCATCCGGATATCGTCGAATTCATCGAAGCCAAGCTAGAAGAGGACGCGTTCACAAACTTTAACCTCTCGGTGGCTGTTACGGATCGATTCATGGAGGCCGTCCGGAAGAAAGAACCCTTCGATCTTTTCAACCCCAGAACTGGAGAAAAGGTGAAGTCGATCAAGGCCCCGGCTCTGTTTGATCTGATCATCTATGCGGCCTGGAAATCCGGAGACCCCGGTGTTGTCTTCTTGGATGAGATCAACCGCCATAATCCGACTCCCCGAGTCGGAAACATCGAAGCCACAAACCCCTGCGGAGAAATTCCTCTTCTTCCCTACGAGAGCTGCAACCTGGGTTCAATCGACGTCTCAAAGTTCGTCAAGCAGGGGTCCGTCGACTGGGAGAGGCTGAAAGAGAGGATAGGATGGGGAGTTCGCTTCTTGGACGATGTCATAGAAGTCAACAGATACCCTCTGCCGCAGATCAAGGATATCACCTTCGCCAACCGGAAGATCGGGTTGGGGATTATGGGGTTTGCTGACTTTCTGATTCGACTCGGGATTTCGTACACGAGTGAGAAAGCTGTGCAAGCGGCTGAGAAGCTGATGTCCTTTTTCCATCAGGAATCACTCAAGGCTTCGGCGGCCTTGGCTGAAGATAGGGGCGTTTTTCCATACTATGAGCAATCCGTTTATTCTTCTCAAAATGATCTCAAACTGCGCAACGCGACTGTCAACACCGTTGCTCCGACGGGAACGATCAGCATCGTTGCCGGCTGTTCGAGCGGGATCGAACCGCTGTTTGCCCTGAGTTTTGTCCGGAATGTCCTGTCCGGGACAAGGCTGTTTGAAATCCATCCTCATTTTGAGAAAGAGCTTAACAGAAGAGGGCTGTATTCGCGAGAGCTGATGGCCAGGATAGGACAGCAAGGTTCTATCCAGAATATCGAAGAGCTTCCTCCCGATTTGAAGAGAATTTTCGTCACCTCCTTTGATGTTTCCCCCGAGCAGCATCTCAAGATTCAGGCCGCTTTTCAGAAGCACACAGATAACTCCGTCTCCAAGACCATCAACCTACCCTCCGATGCCACAGTGGAGGATGTAAAAAACATCTATCTTATGGCGTACGAATTGAAGTGCAAGGGCATAACAATTTATCGATACGGGACTAAGGAAGCCCAGGTGTTATCTTTTGATACCCGAGCCGGAGAGGGAAGGCGAGAGGAGATAGGCTTCATCTCTGCAGCCGCTGAATACGCCGGGGGATGTCCATCAGGGCTATGTCCCTTTTGAGAAGAGGCACAGAGTGAACAAACGCAGAGAGAGAGTCATAGAGATCATCCGGATATTGCGCCAGGAATACCCGCGGAGCCGCACAGCTCTCAGGTTTGAAACACCTCTCCAGATCCTCGTGGCCACGATCCTCTCTGCCCAATGCACGGATGAGAAAGTCAACGAGGTCACTCCCTACTTGTTCACGAAATATCCAAAAGCTCAGGATTTTGCCCGGGCAGACCAGACAGTCTTGGAAAAAGAAATCCGCCCCACAGGCTTTTTCAGGAACAAGTCCAGAAGCATCATTCGAGCCTGTCAAAAAATCGTGGATGATTTTAAAGGAAAAGTCCCTGATAACATGAAAGAACTGCTCACTCTTCCTGGAGTGGCCCGCAAAACAGCCAACATCGTGCTCTCCAGCGCCTATAAGAAGGCTGAGGGGATTGCGGTCGATACCCATGTGAAGCGGCTGTCGCAAAGATTAGGTTTGAGCCAGGAGAAAAACCCGGATAAAATTGAAAGAGATCTTTTAGACGTCGTTCCCAAGAAGGACTGGCTGGATTTTAATTACATGCTGGTTAACCACGGCCGCAGAGTCTGTCAAGCCCGCAGGGCTCAATGCCCTGAATGTAAGCTCGGTCACCTGTGCCCTTCAGCCACGAAATTTTTTCCCGACCTGAAGACATATCCAAAAACATCATCCAGAGGAGCTTGATTGTGCACCATTGTCATCATATCGGAATATTTACCGACAGGGTGCAGGTTTTGACATGAACAAAGAAGCTATGCTCTATCGCTCCCTTCCTGAACATAAGGTTTTATGTTTCCTCTGCCACCATCGCTGTCAGATAGCTGAATCGAAATTCGGAGTCTGCGGAGTCAGACAGAATAGAGAGGGAACACTCTTCACCCATGTCTACGGCAACGTCATTGCTGCTCATGTGGACCCGATCGAAAAAAAGCCGCTCTATCATTTTTTACCCGGGACAACCTCTTTTTCCATCGCCACGATCGGATGCAACTTCCGCTGCCCTTTCTGTCAGAACTGGCAGATTTCTCAGAGCCGGACGAAGGACATGAAGAGTGAGTCAGGCTCTAGACTGCCTCCCGAAGAGGTCGTCCATCAAGCCAAATCCCATGGCTGTCGCAGCATTTCCTACACCTACACAGAGCCGACGATTTTTTTTGAGTACGCCTTCGACTCGGCGAGGTTGGCCAAAAAGGAGGGGTTGGCCAATGTGTTTGTCACCAATGGCTTCATGACTCCCGAAGCTTTGGAAACCATCCATCCCTATCTGGATGCCTGTAACGTGGACCTTAAGTCTTTCAAAGAAAGCTTCTATAAAGAGTTCTGTCGGGCCCGCCTGGAACCTGTTCTGGATTCCATCAGCCTGATGAAGAGGTTGGGCATCTGGGTTGAAGTGACCACTCTGGTGATTCCGGATCAGAATGATGACGAGGAGGAGTTGACCCAGATAGCTCGGTTCATCCATGATCTGGATCCCGACATCCCCTGGCACATCAGCCGTTTTCATCCCGATTATCAATTCACTGAGGCTCGACCGACACCCGTCGAAACTCTGCGAAAGGCCTTCGAGATCGGCCGAAAGGAAGGTCTTCATTATGTCTATGTTGGGAATGTGATGGGTGTGGCCGAGGATACTCTCTGTCCCCACTGCCGAACGGTTCTGATTCCTAGGCAGGGCTTTTTCATCGGAGCCACCAAACTTCATGATTCAGCCTGTCCTTCCTGCGGCAGTCCGATCGCTGGTGTTTTTTAGCTCTTTCTGCTTTTGCGAAAACAAGCAGACCCTCGGAAGTACCTTTTTTCCCGTGGCAGATATGCTTTTTTTTAGGATGGGTCCTGTCATCGGGTGTTCCCCCTTCCGCTGCGGGCGTTGCGGGGAACACCCCGTGCCACTCATCTATAAGTAGTAAAGAAAAAATAATAACCACGGGAAAAGAGATGTTTACAAATCCATCTCTCGGTTTGATTTTATTTTCTATTGTTATTATGATGGATGAAAGTACGAGGTGAGTTCTTCCCCAAGGCCGGTCCGATGATTCAGGAAAAAAATCGTGCGCTGGTCACAGACCTGTACGAGTTGACGATGGCAGCTTGTTATTTTGACAACGACATGTTCGAGGAGGCTACCTTCAGCCTGTTTGTCCGCAACTATCCTCCCGCCCGGCGCTATTTTGTTGCTGCCGGACTTGAGGATGTCCTCCAATATCTGGTTGAGCTCCGGTTTGAACAGGAAGATCTTGACTACCTGGAGAGCACAGAGTTGTTTAAGCCCACCTTTCTTTCTTATCTCGAAAAATTCCGATTCAGCGGAGACGTAGATGCCCTTCCGGAAGGAAGACTTTTTTTTGCCCAAGAGCCTATCCTCGAAGTCACAGCCCCGATCATCGAAGCCCAGATTGTCGAAACCTTTATCATCAACGCTGTAAACCTCCAAGCGATGATCGCCACCAAAGCTTCGCGCTGTGTCCAGGTCGCTGGAACAAGGAAGCTGGTGGATTTTTCGCTCCGGAGAACCCAGGGCGTGGATGCCGGTCTGAAAGTGGCGCGGGCCAGTTTTATCGGAGGGTTCGCTGGGACGAGCAACGTCTTGGCTGGGAAGACTTACGGACTTCCCGTGTTCGGGACCATGGCCCACTCTTTTATCAGCAGTTTTGAACAGGAAATCGATGCCTTCAGAGCTTTTGCTGAAACTTTTCCCCAGAACACGGTGCTTCTGGTAGACACCTACGAGACGGTCGCCGGTACGAAGAAAGCGGTTAAGGTCGGGAAGGAAATGGCCAAAAAGGGATATCGGCTGAAGGGCGTGAGATTAGACAGCGGTGATATCGCCGACCTGAGCAAGGAGGTCAGACTCATCCTCAAGGAATCGGGTCTTCAGGACGCCATCATTTTCGCCAGCGGGGCGTTCGACGAACACAAGATTCAGGAGGTCATCGAGCGAGGGGCCGAAATCGACTCCTTCGGAGTGGGAACGAAGATGGGAGTATCCGCCGATGCACCTTATCTGGACATGGCTTACAAGCTGGTCAGTTACGGCGGTCAACCAGTCCTGAAATTGAGCCCAAAGAAATTGTCTCTTCCCTTAGCCAAGCAGGTTTTTCGCCTTCTGACAGAACAGGAAAAAATGGAGAAGGATATCATCGGCTTGAGAGATGATCGAATCCAGGCAGGGGAACCTCTGCTGGGCAAAGTCATGAGCCACGGACGGATCATAGCCTCGTTGCCCGCACTGGAGGAGATTAAAGCAGTCTGCCATGATGAATTCTTGCGGCTGGATGATAAATATAAAACGATCGGGGGTGAGGCAGAATATTTTCCTGTCGAGCTGTCACCCCGACTCGAACGTCTCCGAGAGGCCGTGATCACCGAAGTGGAAAGGAAGGAATTGTCAGGGGATTAGAGTGGAAAGATATCGTTTTCTTCCCCATACAGCCGACGCCAAATTCCAGGCCTTCGGGACCACTCTTGAGGAATCTTTTGTCAATGCTGCCTTGGCCACGGCCTCGCTCATGTGGGATTGGGAGCGTATCGACAGAACAACCGAGCACAGAGTCCAGGTGGAGGGGAAGGATCTGAAACAACTGCTGGTCGGTTACTTGGAGGAAATCATTTACTTATCAGAATCGAAGATGTTCCTCTTGGGCGCAGTGGATGAAATTCGGGTCGAAAAAAAACGAGAAGGATTCTCTTTAGTCGCCCTGTTCAGGGGAGATCGCACTTCTGAGAAATACACACTCTTCGGAGATGTGAAGGCCATTACCTATAATGAAATGGTCATCGAACAGAATGACCAAGTCATGATTCAGGTTGTGGTCGATATATGAGGTTTGAGATGGACATAAAAAGATTGAGCGATTATGCTTGGGAAATTCCCAAACAAGGAGAGATGAGAGTCCCGACTGTGATCTATATCTCATCCAGGCTTCTGGAGGGAGTTAAACGCGACAAAACTCTGATTCAAGCGAGGAATGTCGCTTGTCTAAAAGGCATCCAGCGGATGGCTTATGTCATGCCCGATGCGCATCAAGGCTACGGATTTCCGATTGGAGGGGTGGGGGCCTTTGACCTGGAGGAAGGCATCATCTCTCCCGGGGGCGTCGGTTATGATATCAACTGTGGAGTCCGGCTGTTGAAGACAGATTTCCACGAGGAGGATATCGAGGCCCGTCGGAAACAGCTCTTAGACGAAATATTCAAAGAAGTTCCCGCAGGAGTGGGAAAGGGAGGGACGACGCGGCTCTCGCGTCGTGACCTGGAAGAGGTGTGTGCCAAGGGGGCTGAGTGGGCCGTGGCAAATGGCTACGGGATAGTTGAAGATCTGAAGAGAACAGAAGAGAACGGAAGGATGAAAGCCGCTGATCCCAGCCACCTTTCTCCACGGGCCATAGAGCGAGGCATCCCTCAGTTAGGGACTCTGGGGGCGGGAAATCATTTCCTCGAGATACAGAAGGTGGCTGAAATCTTTGATCAGGAGGTGGCCGGGGTTTTCGGCATCCATACCCTAGGACAGATAATGGTCATGATCCACTGCGGCAGCCGCGGTCTGGGCCATCAAGTGGCTTCCGATTATATCCGGCTGATGGAGAATAAGTTCGGGGACAAAGGGCTTCCAGATCGAGAGTTGATCAACGCCCCGATCCGATCCCCGCTGGGCCAGCAGTACTACAAATCCATGAGTGCGGCGGTGAATTTTGCCTTTGCTAACAGACAGATGATCGCCCACTGGGTGCGTCAGGTTTTCTCGAAAGTCATGGGGAGTTCCCGGGGCATGGATCAGGTCTACGATGTCTGTCACAACGTCGCCAAGTTTGAGAAACATCAGGTTGGCGAAGGGGAGATAAAAGAGGTCTGCATTCATCGGAAAGGGGCGACCCGAAGCTTCGGGCCCGGCCGGGAGGAAATCCCGGAAATTTACCGGTCGGTCGGTCAACCCGTCTTCATCCCCGGGAGTATGGGAACTTCCTCCTATATTCTCGTCGGGACAAAAGAAGCCGAAAAACTGAGCTTCGGCTCCACAGCTCATGGAGCGGGCAGGGTGATGTCCCGTCACGAAGCACTCCGTCGGTTCCGAGGAGAAGAAATAAAGCGGGATCTGGAAAAGAAAGGCATCCAGCTAAAATTTACGGGCTGGAAAGGGGTGGCTGAGGAAGCCTCTGCGGCCTACAAGGATGTCGATGAGGTGGTCAAAGTCTCCCATCAGGTGGGCATCGGAAGGTTGGTTGCCCGGGTTGTTCCTGTGGGAGTTATGAAGGGGTAAAGACAGAAACAGTTTTGCCGTCATAAAAAGCAAAAAGAATATCGTTTTTGGCCAGACGAAAAGGGAAAAGCCCTAGATTTTCCTCTCCAACAGCCCTTCATAGCTTCTTGAATTGAGGACATCTTTTTTCGTCAGCCAGGCCCGGCGGGCGATGCCGACTCCGAAGCGCATCATCTCAAACCCACTCGGCGAGTGACTATCTGTGCCAATGCTGATGGTGATCCCTTTCTCTTTGGCTTTCTTCAGGTTGAATTCGTTCAGGTCAAGGCGGTCATAGTAAGCATTCAATTCCAGAGCCTTTCCTTTTCTTGAGGCCGCACTCAGGACTTTATCCAAGTCAACCTCATAGCCCTCTCGTTTGGAGATGAGCCGGCCTGAGGGATGGGCGATGATGGTTACCCATGGATTTTCCATAGCCCGGATCATGCGCTCGGTCACGTTGCTCTTGAATCCTGTATGGATTGCTGCCACCACGATATCCAATTCCCTGAGTAAGTTGTCCGAAAAATCAAGACTTCCATCTTTAAGGATGTCCACTTCTACACCCTTCAAAAGCCTGATTCCTTTGAGCGCACTGTTGAGTCCATCGATTTCTTGGATCTGTTTTTTCAACCGCTCTGGGGAGAGACCGTTAGCATACTTGACAGATTGCGAATGGTCACAGATGGCGACATAGGTGTAGCCCCGTTTTTTGCTCAGATCGGCAATCTCTCTTAGGGAGAGACTGCCATCACTGTAATCAGAATGGACGTGAAGATCTCCCCGGATATCGGAGTGGTCGATGATGGGCGGAAGTCTATTTTTCGAAGCCAACTCGACCTCTCCCCTGTCTTCTCGCATCTCAGGTGGGATGAGCGGCAAACCCAATGTCTGGTAAACCTCCTCCTCATCATAGCCAGCTATCTTTTTGTCCCCTTTGTATACGCCGTACTCTGAAATTTTTAGTCCCTTATCCTTCGCCATGGATCTCAGTTTAACGTTGTGAGCCTTAGAACCTGTAAAATACTGGAGGGCAGCCCCGTATTCAGAGTCATCGACAATCCTCAGATCCACCTGGCGCTCTCCCTTAGGTGTGGAGACCATAACTGACCCTTTTGTTTCTCCTGCGGCCAAAATGCGTGTGGTTCCAGGGAATCGGGTGAAGTGAGAGATGATGGCTCTGCCCTCTTTCCCCGTGGCGAGGATATCGATATCCCCCACGGTCTCCTTCATGCGGCGAACAGAACCAGCCTGAGATAAACGACCGACGAGAGAAATTTTTTTGAGGTGGGCGACCATCTCTTCGACGAGATGGACTGCTTCAAATATAGGAATTCTCTGTTGGGCTTTTTCGAGGATCTCGATGCCTTTCCTGATATTCTCTGCCTTTTTTTCGCCGAGCCCATGTAAGCCGGCCAGCGAACCATCCGCTATCGCTTTTTTCAAATCCTCAAGGTTCCTAATTCCCAGCTCTTGATGGGCAAGATGAATCGTTCTGGACCCTAAGTTTTGTATCTCTAACAGTTGGAGAAGGCTTTCCGGGACTTTAGAGATGACTTCCTTGTATTTGGTCATCTCTCCGGTTTCGATATACTCTTGAATTTTCTTGGCCAGACCGCTCCCGATTCCGGGGATGTCTTGGAGCCGGCCTTGTTCGGCGATTTTTTCGATATCCTCCGTCAAGTCTTCGAGGACTCGGGCGGCCTTCCTGTAGGCAATAACCTTAAACCCCACCTCCCCCTGAATCTCCAGCGCGTCCCCGATGCGAGCTAGGAGGGAAGCGATCTCTTTATTTTTCACGGCTTTTCCTGATGATACTCTATCTCTCATCCTGCTTCAACAATCATCCAACAATGTTCCTCAGCCATTGACTTTTTCCTTGATGCTTTTTATTTTAGTTAAGGCCATGAAAGTCCTTCTTGCCGGCTACAACATCGACAGTCAAGTCATCTCGGAGCTCAAGGAACACAGCCCCTCTCGGAGTGACGTCACCCCGGAAACGCTCTCTGCCTCTTACGCCCGGATTTCGAGAGATGCCCGCCCCGCTTCTGAGTTGAGGGCTGCCGCCAGGGCAGAGGTGGACAGAGCGAGACGCTCCAACAGGAACATCATTTTTAAGATGGGGCATCATTCGGTGGCCGAGCATGCGGTTTTCAATTTTGATATCATCGGGTTGAGTCGTTTGGCTGCAGAGGAACTGGAGAGGTTCCGACTCTCATCATACACAGAAAAGTCACAGCGCTACATCACTTTGGGGGACGATTATGTGATACCCGAGGAAGTGCGAAAAGCTGGGAAGACAGAGATGTTCTGCCGGATGATCAGGGATCAGAACGTCCTGTATCATCGGCTGTATGGAAGACTTCAACCCTATTTTTACAAAAAACACACAGAGTTGGCCCAGAATCCCCAAAAGCGGCGCCTCCTTGATGGTTGGGCCAAGGAGGATGCCCGTTATGTTGTCAGCTTGGCTACGGAGGGACAGCTGGGGATGACGATCAATGCTCGGAATTTGGAGCTGCTCGTCCGTCGCTTTGCCTCGAGAAAGCTGGCAGAATTGAAGGAGCTCAAGACAAAGCTCTTTGTTCTGGCCAAGGAGGTGGCTCCGTCCATCATCCTTTTCACCGGACCCAACGATTTTGACGCCAAGACCTACGAGGAACTAGAGGTCGCCTCAAGAGCGGTCCTGAAGACCGAAGAAGAGATTCATGAAGAAGAGAGTCATAAAGATGTCTCTCTTGTCAGCTATACCAACGAGGCCGATGAGAAATTAATCGCCTCTCTTCTCCATACCTCTTCCTCCCATTCCTTCGAAGCCTGTTTAAGCAGAGCTAAAAAGCTTAACCCTCGACAGAAGAGAGAATTCATGAAAAAGACCTTCCAGCACCTGGAATTCTACGACACCACTCTGCGTGAATTCGAGTATGTGAATTTGACTTTCGACCTCCTCATCTCGGCCTCTTGCTTCGCCCAACTCAAGCGTCATCGGATGACCACTCAGACCGTCCAAAAATATAATCCTGAGCTGGGTGTCACCATCCCTCCCTCGGTTGAAGCCATCGGAGCCACACCAGAATTCCTGGAGATAATCGGCAGGACTGACCAGACTTACCTATTGATGAAGGACGCCATGGAGGTCGGGGCGGAGTATGTCTTAACCAATGCCCATAGGAGACGAGTTTTACTTCAAACCAATGCCAGAGAGATGTATCACATCTCGCGGCTTAGAGAAGACGCCACGGCTCAGTGGGATATCCGAGCTGTGGTCGGGAAGATGATCCAGATGGCCAAGAAAGTGATGCCCCTGACATTTTTGCTCATCGGCGGGAAAGACAGTTATCCTTCAGTCTATGAAAAGATCTTTGCTCGACCGCCCAAATTTTAGACTGGACACGAGAGGATTTGGGGTGGGTCCTTTGTCCTCGCTCAGGAGATGTGACCGGTATGAAGAAGACAGCCGAGATCGTCATCATCGGTGGGGGGATCATGGGGTTGAGTACCGCTTATCATCTGGCCAAGAGGGGGTGCCGAGATGTGGTCCTCCTGGAGAGAGATCTCCTGGCTCAGGCGTCCACTGGTCTTTCCCTGGGGGGGTTCCGGCAGCAATTCTCCGTACCGGCGAACATCCGCCTGTCCCAAGAATCCGTCCGGATTTTTGAAAATTTCCAGGGGGAATTCGAAACCGACATCAACTTTCGTCAGGTAGGGTATCTCTTTTTGGTTCAGCAGGAGAAGACATGGGAGGAATTTTTGGCCGGAGTGAAAAGGCAAAAAAAATATCACGTCCCTGTGGAGGTTTGCACTCCCCAAGATATAAAACACAGATGGCCTTACCTGGAAGTCTCGGATGTGATCGGGGCGACCTTCGGTCCAGAAGACGGCTATGCGGATCCCTACCTGACGGCCATGGGATTTGCTCGGGCAGCCCGTCGACTCGGGGTGAGGATAGAAGAGAAGACAGAGGTTGTTGACCTGGAGGTGGATAAAGGTCGGATTCAAGGAGTCAAAACGGCGCGTGGATCATTGTCCACTCGAGTTGTGATCAATGTGGCCGGAGCTTGGGGGGGACAGGTCGCCAAGATGGCTGGTGTCCTATTGCCCGTTAAACCCTTCCGGCGTCAGGTCTTCATGACCCAGGCTTTCGAAGCCATCCCCAAACCGGTCCCGATGATCATCGATATGGATGTCTCTTTTTATCTAAGAGGGGAGGGGCCCGGAATTCTGATGGGCCTGAGTGATCCGGAAGAACCTTCCAGCTTTAACGTTCATGTCGATTGGAACTTCATGGAGAGGGTTATCGAAGCAGCCGTCCATCGGGTTCCCCAGATTGAGACTGCCAAAATCCTCAGAGGCTGGGCAGGGCTTTATGCGATAACCCCTGACCAGAATCCGATCATCGGCCCCATCCCCAAGGTTGAGGGATTTTATGTTGCGGTGGGCTTCTCAGGCCATGGTTTTCAGCAGGGGCCGGCCGTCGGCCGCCTCCTCAGTGAGCTTGTTCTCGATGGTCGGATTGATTTCGATCTGAGAGCCTTTGCTCACGATCGATTTGAGAAGAAAAGAACGATCAGGGAAAGGAGGGTGGTCTAAACCGATGAAACTCAAAATCCTGTCTCAAACTGAAGTGGTCAAGGCTATCACTATGGCCGAAGCCATAGAGGCCGTCAAGAAGGCCTTTATCCAGCTCTCCGAGGGTCAAGCCGATGTGCCCCTTCGGACCAACATTCCCGTCCCCGAGCAGAGGGCCTCCGTGCTTTTCATGCCCGCCTATCTTAAAGAGAGCGAGGCGCTGGGGACAAAGATTGTGACGGTTTTTCCTCGGAATTCTGAGATCAAGGTGCCGACGATTCAGGCTCTAATCTTGATCCTGGATGTCAAGACAGGAAGGCCGCAGGCCGTGATGGAAGGGGCCTATTTAACGGCCTTACGAACCGGAGCAGCCTCCGGGCTGGCGACAGACCTCCTTGCCAGGACAGAGGCCCGGGTGGTGGCCATCTTTGGAGCCGGAACACAGTCGCGGATGCAGTTGGAAGCGACCTGGACTGTCCGGAGGATAAATAAAGTTTTGGTATATGATATCGAACCGAAAAAAACTACCATTTTTATCGATGAGATGAAAGCCCGGCCTGAGTTCAGTCCGCTGGAGATTCGAGCTGTCCAGTCTCCCGCTAATGCTGTTCAAGAGGCGGACATCATCTGCACTGCGACGACATCCTTCCAGCCAGTCTTTGATGACCAAGACCTGAAAGCCGGCGTTCATATCAACGGCATCGGCTCCTACACGCCGGAAATGCAGGAAGTGCCCTCAGAGACCGTTCGAAGAGCAGTCGTTTTTGTAGATTCCAGGCAAGCTTCCCTCGCAGAAGCCGGAGATTTGATCATTCCCCTTAAAAAAAGGCACATTTCAGGAACACATATCAAGGGTGAGATAGGCGAGCTGGCTTCTGGAAAAATACAAGGCCGAACGTCTGATGAGGAGGTAACTTTCTTCAAGTCCGTCGGAGTGGCTGTCCAAGACATGGCTGTGGCTAAACTTGTCTTTGACCGCAGCCAAGAATTGGGTTTGGGTCTTGAAGTGGAGATCTAATCTAAACGCAGTAAATAAGGCAACAATCTCTGTCCGGCCTGAATCCGCCCAAGAGAGGATGCCAGATGAATGATTGCCTTAAGAGGAGAATTTCAGTCTGTAGAATTTTCTTTTTCCTACTTTGAGGATGCGGCCCTTCTTGTCTTTTCGTTCGACCTTGAATCCGATATCCTCAATCCTCTCGCCATCGAGATAGACGCCCCCCTGGCGAATCATCCTTTTGGCCTCCCCCCGGGTGGGAAGGATGTGCTGTTCAACCAGAAGATCGATCAAGGATGTGGTCTCGGCGGGGATTGTCATTTCTTCCATCTCGGTGGGAAGGTCTTTGTGTTTGAAAATCCTTTCGAATTCCTGGGCAGCCCTTTTCGCTTCTGAATCTCCCCAGAAATCAGTGACGATCGAAGTCGCCAGTCTGGATTTGAGGTCCTTAGGATTAATCTTTTTAGCCTTGATCTCAGCCTTCCATCTCTCCAGCTGGGAGAGCGATTCGTCGGTGAGAAGTTCGAAGTATCGAAACATCAGGGAATCTGAGATGGACATGATTTTGCCGAAGATTTCCTTCGGTTGCTCTGTGATTCCGACATAATTGTTCAAGGATTTACTCATCTTCTCAACACCGTCCAGCCCTTCCAGGAGGGGCATGGTCAGGATGATCTGAGGCTCCTGGTTGAATTCCCTCTGGATTTCCCGCCCGACGAGGAGGTTGAATTTCTGGTCCGTTCCTCCCAATTCGACATCGGCTTTTAAGGCCACTGAGTCGTAGCCCTGCATCAAGGGATAAAGGATCTCATGGACAGAGATTGGGAGGCCCTTCTTCAGTCGGTTCGAAAAATCATCCCTCTCCAGGATGCGGGCGATTGTGTATTTAGCCGTCAGGTTGATGATATCGAAGCTCGAGAGTTTCTCCAGCCAGCGAGAGTTGAAATCTATGATTGTCTTTTTGGGATCGAGGATTTTGAATATCTGATTTTTGTAGGTTTCGGCATTTTCCAGGATCTCTTCTCGGGTCATCGGCGGGCGGGTGGCCGAACG